>Ga0078972_1001266_pt2 | contig 40641 bp, 43 predicted proteins | sample YelNatPaOPGAMG01_FD_67568 | JGI IMG/M metagenome (GOLD analysis project Ga0078972, IMG submission 67568) | Hot spring thermophilic microbial communities from Obsidian Pool, Yellowstone National Park, USA - OP-RAMG-01 (SPADES assembly) (version 2) | ecosystem: Environmental > Aquatic > Thermal...
AAAGAAGAATTGGAAAGAGCAGGTAAAACAGATAAAGGAATGGAAATTATTAGATGAAGCGGTGATTAAGAAATATCTGGGGTAAGGATTATTGACGATTAAGAGATATTTGCGGTTTATTCATGATTGGAATATCAATTGCTTCCCTTGCCACGATACTGGCAAGATGTTTGTTGATTCGAAGCCAAGCCGTTGGAGCATATTTTGGAAATTTGCCACATTCCCACTGGTCAGGTAATAATGATAAGGGGTGATTGAGCCAGATTGATTTCTTAATTGAAATTGATCCAGTATGCGGGCAACCTGCTTCGCAACCGCCGGGGCAGGATCGATAACACGCACGCCTGCACCAGCCAATTGCTGAATGAGTGGTATGACAAAAGGGTAATGGGTGCATCCAAGTACAATTGTATCAATACCAGCTGCGAGCATGGGGTTAAGTGCGTTTTCGAGTATTTTTCTTGTTTGGGGTGTATCGAGCTCGCCTGCCTCAATCTGATTAACTAACCCAGGACAAGTATCTTGCAACACGGTCACGCCTTGTGCGAATCGTTCTAGAACCGAGGCGTACAGCGCCCCCTGAAAAGTAGCTGGGGTAGCCAGTACGCCAACAACACCGCTTTGGGTATGCTCCGCCGCAGGTTTGATGGCTGGTTCCATACCAATAAATGGGATGTTCGGAAAGCGTTGACGCAGATAGTGTAATGCTGCCGCAGAAGCCGTATTACATGCTATGACGATTATTTTGGCATGATGGGTTAGAAAGAATTCCGTTATTGCAACAGCAAATTGACGAACCTCTTCGAGCGGACGGGGGCCGTAAGGTACGTTTGCTTGATCAGCGAGATACAATGTGGGCTCATTAGGCAGGAGTTGCTGTATTTCACGTAAAACGCTCAGTCCACCTATGCCAGAATCAAAAATTGCGATCGGTTGAATATCAGGTAATGCGATGGAATTCATTCTTTTTAGCACAAAAAGGGATGGATAAAAGCGATTGCCAATCCATCCCAGATTCAATCTTTTGAATGTTGCTGGAACTATATGTTGAATTTGGTTTTAAGGCGGGAGCTTTTCCCAGTTCTCCCTCGCAAAAAGTATAGCTGAGCCCGCCGCACATGGGCATGGCGTTCTATGACTACTTTTTCGATGCGAGGTGATTTGAGTAGGAATGTCCGCTCGACGCCAACGCCGTTGCTGGCAATGCGACGGACAGTAAAGTTCTCGTTATTGCCGCCTTTTCCCATGCGAATCACGGTTCCTCGAAACTCTTGGGTACGTTCGTTGTTACCCTCTTTGATGCGGATAAAAACTCGCACAGTATCGCCAGGTCGTAATTGCGGAATATTCTCGTTGGCAGGTGCTTCTACAGCCTGTAATAAATCACTCATGATAGTTATCCTTCAAGTAAGATAATAATAATTACATTAGTAAAACCCAGATGGGCGCGGGTTGAGATTATACCATAAGAATACATATTTCTGTAAATAATTATTTGGGATGAAAATTTATTTCGTAAAGAAAATTATCAGCATTAGTTTGTTATTTATTAATTTAAGGTTCAGGTACAGCAGTGGGAATAAAGCGTATTTCACCAATGTCTATTTGTTTGCCAGCAATGACTTGTATTGATTGACTATTTCCGATATTCTCATCAGCGATGACCAAAATCCTTTCACCACTTGGAATATCACTTATTGTAAATGAGCCATCTGGATTAGTTTCTGATTTTATACCGGTTCCTAAAACATAGATTTCTGCTTTGAATGGGTTTCCATGAGCATCAAGGACAACACCCCTTATTGACCCAGTGCCAAAAAAGGTGGAAATTTTTTTTGTCTGCATCAAGTACATTGCAAACAGGCTGATAGTGATTAGTAGTAATACAAGTAAAACAATGCGAAATCGTCGTCTTTGTAAATGAGCATCTGGCAATGGTTTTAAAAGTGGGTCTTGGTATTCTTGAATATCGGGTGACTCCTCTAATTTCATCATAACCTCCTAGAAATTATGGTGCTGAGAATAAAGTTATCTCATCTGTACAGAAATTGGTACTATCCCAGGTGCGCAATCCGATTCCCCCCTTTTGATAAACATCATCAGTAACATCGAGGATTTTTTGACCGTCAATATATATAACATAATTATTCCCAATAACATCAATTTTTATGTCATGAGGTGTGTTGTAAATCGGATAGTTTGGAGGAATTGGAGTTTTTGCAAATGGGGGATTTATTTCTTTACCATCAACCCATCGTCTAATCACAAAAGCCCTTAATCCAGGATCATATTGAAAAATATATCCATTTGCTTTTCCCTTGAGATAGGTAGTGCGAAAGAATATTCCATATCCATTCCCATTATACAGGATGGAATTCTTCATCAGTATTGAATAGTCTTTTTGTTCTTTGTTTTGAGAGCATTGATTATAAAGTTGATTGGAATTAGAAAGACAAAGTTGACCGGGATTGTTATTAACTCTATTCATAGAAGGAGCTCCGTAAACCCAGTTCCAGCCTTTAAATGCAGGATCATCGAAGGAGTCAGAGCATAGTACTTGATTGCTACACGAATCTTGATTTGTTATGAGGGCAACTATATCACAATATACATCTCTAACAGAAAGACCCATCAATCTTAAAACTAATAATATCGAAACACCTACCAGTAGCAATAATAACGCGTATTCTAATAACCCTTGTCCAAATTCAGGTTTTTTCGGTTTCACATAGTACTCCTTATTTAAAAATTGTTTTCAATTGGATTGTGTGATTGTTAAAATAATTTTTTATCCTTGATTCTTAGTAATTATTATATTTAACTTGATTATTCCTAAACCTAACATTTTTGATAATAATTGATTGCAACTTTGTAATTAAGAAAAGTAGCTGAAATCTTTTCAAAAAATGAAGACATTGTGGTAAAATCACTCCGTTGCCCCCATCGTCTAGGGGACCAGGACGCAGCCCTTTCAAGGCTAAAACGCCAGTTCGAATCTGGCTGGGGGCACAGTGCTGAGATCATCTTGAGCAAAAGGAAATTACTCAAGATGATTTTTATTTTCATTGGATCGATGAAATGAAATTGGAATAGATTATTGGAAAGTATTGTGTATAACCCAATGCGCTTTTCATCAAAAAAAATATATCAGTGTTGTCGATATAATTTCCACGTACAGGATCATACCCCCTGTTGAATTGATCCAGTTGTTCACTGCGCACTCCCTTGACATACAATGGCACTAAACTATTGGTATGCCCCCCGCTATTCCAAGCCCAATACACAGTCTCATCCGCGTCAATCTCATTATTGAGGTTTTTATCCTCCCAGCTCGCTCTGCGTTTGGTAGATGAGATTTGTTTTTCTAAAGGAATGGTTCGGTCTGTTATCTCACCCAAATGTTTATCCGGGAAAGCGCCCGGCGAGGCGGTCAAATAACCAGTTTCATGATCAGCGGTGATGATTACCAGAGTGTTTTCCCAATTACTATCGTTATTTGGGTCGTTAACCCAATCCTCAACTGCTTGAATCGCTTCATTGAAGCCAATCACTTCGCCGATCATTTCGTCCATGTTGTTTGCATGGGAGGCATGATCAATAGTGCCTCCTTCGATGAGCAAGATAAAACCATGGGGATTTCTTTCAAGGATAGCCAAAGCAGCTAAGGTCATCTCGGTGAGGGTAGGGTTTTCTGGGTTCGCACCACTTCCGTCAGCTAATCGGTATTCCATGTCACCATTTGAACCACCAAATAAACCGACCAATTTAGAAGTGGTGCTTTGCTGCCCTGCCGCCAGCAATCGTCCCCCGCCATCTGGACTTCCAGATTTTCTTTCCACGTATTGGAATGCACTCGGGAGAGTAGATTCGTCTTTTAATTTTGAAACGATGCGAGAATTAACATAATGATTTTCTCCGATGAACCAGTCCGGATGACCACCGCCAATTAATACATTTATCGGTGGCAATGTGCTTCCATGTCCTCCACCATAATATTTTGAGATGGATGTGTCACCGGTGGTATTTGGATTGCCCCATAATGCTTCGTCTAGAATGGCATAACCATTTGTCCGAGAGTCGTTATGGGCTATCCAAGCGCCCGGTGTGGCATCCGAAATGGGAGCAGTTGTAACTGCTCCGACCGCCATCCCTCTTGCACGAGCGATTTCTGTAATAGCAGTTAATCGTTTGCTTGAATCGGAATTGACACTGATTTTCCCAGGCGAAGTTTTCGAGCCGGTGTACAAGGCTGTCGCTGCTGCTGCGCTATCGGTGACGCGCGAAGTGGTTACATATTGAAAATCGGACCACGCCGATTGCGGATTGTAATCTCCTCCTTCAGGATAGGTGGCTACCCAAGTAGATTTCCAGGTCTGATAATTAGGCGTCTGTTTGGTATAAAGGTTGGCAGCCTGGATATGGTTTGCTCCCATTCCATCCCCAATCATCAGTATGACATATTTTGCAAAATGGATATTAACTTGGGAGTAGGCTCTTTGCGGGGGGGCAAATTGAATGATAATGATGAGCAGGAATATAGGAAGAAAAAGAGCACGATTCGAGCGCATAATCTGATTTTATTCTTGAATGGCCTGTTTTATCCTTACAATATTGAAAAGGGAGGGTAGAATACCAATGTTTATTTTTTGTTTATATTTTATTTGTGTTTTCTTAATGAACAATGGCTATGATTTGGTAAGATTTAACTTTTCATAAACGGAATTTATCTTTATATTGTGATAGGATTGAGGGACTTTTAATGATAGAAAGGAAGGTAATCAATCGATGAAAAAGAATGAATTTCGTAATATTTCCATGATAAGTATGCTACTCGTTTTAATCTTAGCTAGCGTTGCTTGTTCATTTTCTATTCCATCATTCCCACTTCAGACTCAACCAACCAAAGAGGTAAGCGTTGAACAGCCTGTTTTCGTGCAACCTACACCAACACCCTTTGTGGTGCCCCAACCCGTCCTGGATGAACAGGGGGTATTGGTCGCCTTATATGCACGGGTAAATCCAGCGGTGGTTAATATCACTGAATATGTGAAACAAGGCAGTCAAGTGGTTCCTTTAGGGCAGGGGTCAGGCTTTGTCTATGATGAGAAAGGACATATCATCACCAATGCTCATGTTGTCGAGGGTGCCGATGAATTAGAGGTAACCTTTTCTGATGGTACTATTCAAATGGGAACATTGGTTGGCAAAGATTTAAACAGCGATTTAGCCGTAGTGAAGGTGCAAAAACTTCCTAATGGTGTCCAACCATTACCGTTAGGGGATATCAGTCAATTAGCAGTAGGCCAGACTGTCGTAGCAATTGGCAATCCTTTTGGTTTGGAAGGAACCCTGACACGCGGAATTATCAGCGCCCTCGGTCGCTCTATTCCAGCATTGACTCCTTTTACCATCCCTCAAGCGATTCAGACCGACGCAGCAATCAACCCTGGTAATTCGGGAGGACCATTATTAAATTTACAGGGAGAGGTCATTGGTGTGAACGCCCAAATTGAAACCGGTGGAGAAACACGTGCCAATACAGGTGTTGGTTTTGCAATACCGGTCAGTATCATTAAGTTGGTGATTCCAGACTTAATCGAGAAGGGAAAACATGATTGGGCATGGCTGGGTGTGCGTGGTGGTACTCTCAATCCCTGGATTCGAGAAGCCATGAAACTCGATGTTGATAAAGGCGCTTACATTGCCGAAGTTGTGGCGGGTGGACCATCAGATAAAGCCGGTTTACATGGATCATCCAAGACGGTTACTCTCAGAGGGCGAGAGATTGAAATTGGAGGAGATGTCGTTGTAGCGATCAATGGACAACCGGTGCGGTCTTTCGATGATCTGCTTATCTATGTATCGCTCAATTCAAAACCGGGAGATGTGGTGGTATTAACGATTATCCGCAATGGAAAAACGCAAGAGGTGAAAGTTACACTGGAATCGCGCCCGGAGAATTTGGGCGAGTAAAAAATTAATCAGCATACAATAAAAAGGACGTGGACGAACTAAAGGGAAATTGAACTTTGTGATGGGATGAAGTTAGTGAGATGTTGGTGTTCGTCCACGTCCGCTAATAGACAAACATGATCATTGAGCTGGTGCCCATCTAATGTCGAAAATGGCGGTAGCCGGTGGTGACCATTGTCATTTGGTTTTGGTTAGCCATTGCTATGGATTCGTTGTCACGAACTGAGCCGCCAGGATGAATTACTGCAGTAATCCCTGCTTCGGCTGCTACTGCAATGGAATCGGGAAATGGAAAAAATGCATCGGAAGCCATCACGGCACCTGTAGACCTTTCACCAGCGCGCTGAACCGCAATGCGCACACTATCAACCCGGTTTGGTTGCCCTCCTCCGATACCGACTGTGGCTGTTCCCTTCGCTAATACAATTGCATTTGATTTCACCGATTGAACTGCTTTCCAGGCAAAACGCAGCGCTTTCCATTCATCGGAAGAGGGAGACCGTTTGCTAACCACTTTCCAGGAGGATTCGTCTAAGTCACCCTGGTCAATGGTTTGTCGTAACATCCCGTGATTCACGGAGCGGTATTCAAAAACAGGGTCAAGCGATGCATTGGGCATAGCGATCAAACGGCAATTCTTTTTGCCACTCAATATCTCGAGTGCCTCGGTTGAAAAATGAGGTGCAATGATGCATTCGATGAATAAATCCCGCATGGCAGATGCAGTGACTGGATCAACTGAACGGTTGAGGGCGATAACGCTGCCAAATGCCGATACTGGATCACACTCCAAAGCCAGTTGGTAAGCCTTTGTTGTTGATTCGGCGCTGGCTATACCACACGGGGAGGTATGTTTGACGATCACAACCGTTGGTTCCTTGAATTGGATTACCGCCCGCCAGGCTGCGTCTAAATCCAATAAATTGTTATAGGAAAGTTCTTTTCCTTGTAATACTTTCCCACCGAGTGGCCCGTCAAAAGGATGGAAGGAATATAAATCTGCTTTTTGATGAGGGTTTTCTCCATAATGCAGGGATTGGCGATGGTATAAACGTAAATGCATAGAAGGGTAACCTGCTAAGTAATCGGCAATACAGGCGTCGTAACTAGCAGTATGGGCAAACGCTTTATGTGCCAATGCTCGTCTGGTGTCTTCGTCGACTCCACCTTTTTGAATTAATTCGATTATATGGTCATAATCGTTGGGATCGCAGACGACAGTGACTCTCTGCCAATTTTTCGCTGCGGCACGGATTAATGTCACCCCACCGATATCGATATTTTCAATGGCTTCTTCAAGGGTAGTATTTGGATTAGCGGCAACTTGTTCAAAAGGATATAAATTGACTATTACTAAATCAATCGGATTCCACCCCATTTTGTTTAATTCAGAGAGGTCATGCTCATTTTGGCGGGCTAGAATTCCAGCTGCAATGGCGGGATGAATGGTTTTTACACGCCCACCCAATATTTCTGGTGAAGCGGTGTAATCGGATACTTCCGTGACTTCAATCCCGTGTTGTTGTAGCGTCTTCGCGGTTCCACCTGATGCTAAAATCGCATAATTTGATTCTTTTATTTTGGATGCAAATTCAGCTATCCCTGTTTTGTCATAAACTGAAATAATTGCTGTAGCCAATGTGACCTCCATGTGAAAAGTGGCATAATCAATCAAACCATTAAACTTTTCCACCAATTATAAGATAAATAATAGTGAGGCAAGAGAGAGAAAATGTACAAAATTGTTGTCAATTTTTAGATTAATATGTGGATGTATTTCATTTTCACAAGTCTCTAACAATTTTGCAAAGGTTGGTTGAATTAAAGTGGGATAAAATAGTTAAAACAAAAAAGTAACTATTCGAGCTGTCATTGCGAGGGCGTTCTTTGCCCGAAGCAATCTCTTGTTGAATAAAAAAACATGCTTTGGGAGACTGCTTCACTCGCAAAAAGCGCTCGTTCGCAGTGACAACACTGTTTTGAGTGGCTGGCTGAATAGATACCAAAATGGAAAACCTTGTTTGCTGCTGTTTCAAGCTTTATTCAACCATCAGGAGATGCACATGGCTGGACAAATATTAGCAGTTGATGATGATGCTATAAACCTCAAATTGGTTTCAGCGACATTGGGAAAAGAGGGGTACCAGGTTATCACAGCCTCTAATGGAAAAGATGGGGTTCGCTTAGCTGAGGAATTAATTCCCGATCTTGTAATATTAGATGTGATGATGCCAGAAATGGATGGATATCAGGCTTGCACTGCCATTCGCCGCAACCCTAAAACGATGAATTTGCCAGTCATGATGTTAACCTCATTGGGTTCGGTTGAGGAAAAGATCAAAGGGTTTGATGCAGGTGCTGATGATTACCTGGCTAAACCATTTTCGCCGGAGGAACTCGTTGCTCATGTGCGGGTTTTATTGCGCAGAAGTGTTCGCCCGCTCGCTGAGGAGGAGAAAAAAGTTGCCGCCAAAATTATCAGCCTGTTTTCTTTGCGAGGAGGGAGTGGTGTATCTACTTTGGCAACCAACCTCGCCTGTGCATTGTCTTCGATATGGAATGAGCCCACCGTTTTAGTGGATTTAGTCTTAACCGGAGGACATAGTGCTTTATTGCTGAACCTTCCGTTACGGCATACATGGGCGGATATCAGTCATATTAACGATGAAGATCTTGAGCCAGGCATTATTCGCCAAATCCTGTTACAACATCCAAACGGAGTCCATGTATTAGCAACTTCCCCTCATCCGGAACAAAATGAATATCTACGAGGGGAAAAGGTCAAAAAAGTCTTAGAAATATTGAGTGATTCGTTTTCGTATGTTATTGTTGATTTACCGCATGATTTTAGTGATACAACGTTAGCTGGTTTGGATGCAGCTCATGAAATCCTGTTATTGATGACCCCGGAAATGGCAGCTGTCCGTAGCGCAGTTAGTGCTTTAGAGACTTTTGAAAATTTAAATTATCCCAAAGAAATTGTGAAAATAATCCTCAACTGGACATTTCCGAAAAACGGGTTACCTCGGAAAGGGATTGAAAGTGCATTGAACAAGCCAATTGATATTCAAATTCCATACACTGCTGATGCGCTGGTGCAAGCCATTAATCTCGGAGCGCCAGTGGTCGTTTCTGAGCCACAAAGTCCTTTAGCTGCGCTGTACGAAGATATCGCTTTTTTGCTCAGTAAAGAAAACCATAAGAAAGTAAAACCGCCGGCGCCGACGGAAGCCTGGCAAAGAGTCGTGAAAAGGATACAACAAAGGCAATCGAAAAAAACCAGTTAATGATCTTTTTGTTGAATGGAGCGCTGTGTCGTTGTTTTTAATTCAGCTACAAAGCCCAGTTCCATCAAACCATGCTGAACAATTTTCTCACTGCCCGGGATTATGATAGCGACTGTCGGACTAACGACGTTTTGAATATGGCGGGCAAGGCGACTATTTTGAATGGCAACTAATATCTCAGGGGAGCGCACTTGTAAAATGGGGGATTGCTGGATTTGAATTTCGGTGGCATGCGTTTCCCATCGTAATAATGCTTTTGAGATATTGGATGGGAAGTAGTGGGCATTCTTGCGCAACAAACTCAATAATTGTCGTGGTAGCAGATTGTGCTGGTGCGCCAGCGTAAGAGATTGCGCTGTGATTTGAAAAATATATTCTTCTTTTTTGACTTCCTGCCAGTCGCAAAAGCGGGCGATTTGATAACGTACCGTGCGGGGTACAAACCGGGAAGCGGTGATTTTACCATTGGATTGCAACTTGAGTTTATCTTTTTCTTTCGGCAAGGGGTTATGCTCCAAATCCCCTGTCAAAATTTCTTTTATTTTCGAGTTAATCCGAAATGCTATGATTGACGTATGCTCATCCGTGCTTCCAAGTTCTACGACACCAAACCAGTAGAGTGGCCCGCAGAGAAAATAACGGATTAATCGCCCTTCTACATATTTCCAAGATGCAAATCCCTTGAGAAATGCTCCGCTGGTTTTGTCTCGGATGAGCCAGGTTTCATAATTTTCGGAGGGACGTTGAAAATCCGGGTTCGTTTCATAAATATACTGGATGAAGTCATCCAGATCATACCAGGTATCAGAGCTTATATTCAATATCTGCTGCAAGATAAATTGCCGCGTTTGGAGGGCATCATTTTGCCAATCCCCAACGCATTCAATTTCAGGGAGCAAGCGTAGCTCATTGATAATTTCGCTGTTATACCAACCCTGAAATAATCTCCGCAATGCCTTTTCCCGTTCATCTGCTAATAAACCCCGAATTGCATCGATAATTGGAGTTGTGTCTGCTGTTATCAATCCGCAGCTTTCCAATAATAATTGAAGAAAATCACTGGTAATGGGATAAACCGTAGTTGATTGATATTTTTCTCCTAATAATAAAAATGAATTAATCTCTATTCCTTCCCGGGCGAGCCCTTTGCGGTACCATGATAGTACTGTACAGCTATCATCCAGTAATCGATCTTCCGCTTGATATGGATGTTGGTAATGTTCCGGGCGCGCAGGATGGATTTCTATTAAAAGTTGTTCGGTGGGCGTAGACGGTAGGAGGTTTAGCAGTTCAACAGGGCAATAGATATATTCTTCGATAGATCCCTGAATGGAGAAAAAATCACGAAAAATGAAACCACGGTACCATAAATATTCTGCTGCGTTGATTGGATGCAGAAAGATCGCTTCTCTATCCCGTTTTCCTTGTCCCACTTTGCGAATACCTCCATATTTTCTTTCAAAAAGCGTAACCTTCATTTTTCCATTTTGGGAGCGCAGATCAGCAAATATCTCCAATGCTTCCTCTGGGATATTCGCAAGGACAAGATTGAGATTATCGCCGTGCAGCATACCCTCGCTCAATTCCTGGACAATGCCCACGCGATGTTTGCTATTTAATTCAATTCCCCACAGTTGGGCAATAATCCTGAGAAAACCTAAGTCATACTTGCTCAAGCTTTGAGCGAGGGTGGGCATACGAAGAACTCAGGCTACCACCTGGATGGCATTGGGAAATAGCGTGATTTTCATTTCATGTACATCTACGCCAAATCCAGAGAAAATTTCGCCATCCATGTGGATAATCAATGGTCTGTCGGCGCGAATGGACATTTGGGTAAATTGCCCGTTGCGCACTTGTGGAAAACGTAAATGAGTGCCGTTCATCACTTCGGGAATAAGCCGTAACATCATCGGGCGTGATACATGTTTAACACCTATATAATGGAAAATGCCATCATCCGGTTTCGCATTTGGATGGACTTTAAACCCGCCTCCTTCTCTCCCGCCATTACATAAAACCAGCATTAACATTTCCATTGAAAAATCTTCACGATCGGTTTTGATATCGAAATGGGGAGCGTCATGGTTAAATATAATAGTTTGTAATACGGCAAATAAGTAAATGAGAAATCCGCGCACAATGGTAAATTTTCGGGAATGGATGGTGACAATAGCGTCGAATCCAATACCCAGTGCGTTATCCCAATATTCTTTTCGCCCACGATTGTCTTCGACTAATCCAACATCGATCCATTTTGGTTGGCCAGTGAAGATCTGGCGCAATGCTAATTCCGGTTTAGGATTCATCCCGATGGCATAGGAAAAATCATTGCCGGATCCGATTGGTACCACTCCTAAGCGTGGACGTTGATTGACGGGTACTTGCATTAATCCATTGATCACTTCATGGACAGTTCCATCTCCACCGGCAGAGATAACGAGATCATATCCATCATGAGCAGCTTGGAGAGCTAGTTCGGTTGCGTGGGTTGGGTAGACAGTCCCGCTCCAATCAGCACCGCCGAATTCCTCCACGATTGGACGTAAATCAGCAATTTGATGCCAAGCACGGCCAAGATCAGCATTGGGATTGACAATCAATTTTACAGAATGTTTTGGCATGATAAGTCCTTGAAAATGAAATTAATAACGGGCTTTTAATTCTACCGCAGGAATCAGGATTTGTCCTTCCTCTGCATTTCCAATAAGGCTTACTTTAGTTGGGTGATTAATTGCTAACCACGCACAATAAGCGGCAACTAAAGCGTCCAATTCCGCAAAATTTAACACCCATTCATAGGGAAAGTTGCCCATTAACAATTTGTGGCGGGTGATTTCTTCAAAAAACCGCATTGGATCGGGAACATTAATATCCAATTCATGCAATAGGAGTTGCCGTTGTAATCGTCCTTCGAGGGTGTTCTTCGGCAGGGGGTTATGCCCAAGGAGAACAGCAAAGGCAGCGTGAGGGTACACTTCCATAAACTGGAGATCCGCCTTTTCCGCTGGATAGGCTTGAAAACCACTTTGGAGCAAACGTTTATAGAATAAAAACCCTTTTTGAATCCAGCGTGGACAATCTTTTTCGTCCCTTGCCGTGGGGGTGAGAGGTATGCGATGGCTGCGCAAAATATACTCCGCCAGGCGATAGTTGCGCCACCTGGCTGGAGCAGGAGGCGGAATAAGATTTCTACGGATGTTTTCATCATTCATCATACCCTGATTGGGCTGGTACGGAGCACAAATTGCCACCGAACATTTTTGTTGTCCTTGGATAAAGGCAAGTACTTCGTCCATGTTTGTTTGTATGAGGTGCTGGATGGTGCGGTTCTGATCCAGCGCTGCCAGGGTGAAAAATTTCTTCCCTGCGGTGACATCAATGCCAATATATAAAGGTGAAGGAAAAAAAGTTTGATTGGTCATCATTATTTCAGTTTAGTCGAAAATGAAAGAAAACACAACAATTTCAAGGCATTTTTTGACGAGATTCGTTGAGTGGTTTATACTTATTGTAAGAAAGCAGGAAGATTGCTTCCAGCTTTATAGTTATCTAAATTGGTTTTGGTAAAGATTTTATTCGTATAGGAGGAAACGCGCATGTCTGAAAATTTCAAACTTACTTATGCAACCATGTTCAACCCACCAGAAGAATTGCATCAGCACTTCGAAGAGGGATTAAAGAAAGTCACCGAAAAATTGGGTAAAGAATATGGCATGATTATTAACGGAAAAGATGTATATTCCAATGAGAAATTCGAAGATCGATCACCCGCTAATACCGATCTGGTACTGGGTGTCTTTCAAAAGGGCAATGTTGGGGATGCTGTTGCAGCCATTGAAGCGGCGCGCAACGCCTTTCCGAAATGGAGCCAAATGAAATGGAAAGATCGGGTTGCGATTCTAAGGCGCGTTGCCGATCGAATAGATGAGCGTATCTATGAAATTGGTGCAGCAATGGCAATGGAAGTTGGAAAAAACCGCATGGAAGCGCTAGGTGATGTGGCAGAAACGGCTGATTTAATTCGATATGCCTGTTACCAGATGGAAAAAAATGACGGTTTTATTGTAGAAATGGGAAGAGACCCTTTAGTTGGTTATAAATCAACGAATATTTCCGTAATGAGACCATATGGTGTTTGGTTGGTGATCAGTCCTTTCAATTTTCCAACTGCATTAAGCGGGGGTCCCACCGCAGCAGCCCTTGTAACGGGAAATACGGTGATATTAAAACCCGCCACCGATACTCCTTGGAGTGTGCGGTTACTGGCAGAGTGTTTTCAAGAGGCAGGGTTGCCCAATGGGGTGCTCAACTTTGTTACCGGACCAGGCAGTACTGTCGGGCAGTCTTTGATTGAAAGCCCACTGATCGATGGAGTCACGTTCACTGGTTCGTATGATGTTGGGATGAAGATTTACACCGACTTTGGCAAAGGGAAATATGTTCGCCCAACTATATTAGAACTTGGTGGAAAAAATCCTGCCATTGTATCGAAAAATGCTGATTTAGAAAGGGCAGCCATTGGTATATTGCGTTCCGCTTTTGGGCTACAAGGACAAAAATGTTCTGCCTGTTCCAGAGTGTATATTGAAGAAGCAGTTTATGAGCCATTGGTTAATCGTTTGGTGGAGTTAACTAACCGCTTGGTTATCGGCGATCCAACCGATCGGAACACTTATATGGGTCCTGTTATCAATAAAAAAGCCTATCAAGATTATCAAAATTATGTGGCAGAACTTTCCAAGGCTGGAACTATTCTTACGGGAGGGAAAGTATTGCACGATGGACAATATGCAAAAGGATATTTTTGCGCTCCCACCCTTGTTGCTGATCTACCTTTCGATCATTATTTATGGAAAACAGAGATGTTCTTACCAATCACTACCATTGCAAAAGTCTCCTCACTCGATCAAGCCATGCAACTGGCGAACGAAGTGAACTATGGATTGACAGCCGGGTTTTATGGTTCGAAAGAGGAGACGGAATGGTTCTTTGAGAACATTCAAGCGGGTGTCACCTACGCCAACCGCCCACAAGGAGCTACAACAGGCGCATGGCCAGGTTTTCAACCTTTTGGCGGTTGGAAGGGCAGTGGTTCAACTGGAAAGAATTCTGGCGGACATTATTATTTACCGCTTTATATGCATGAACAAATTCGCACTTTAGTGGAATAAAAAATTCTAGCTATAAAAGGGAGAATCATGTCAAAAGTATGTTCCTTATCCGAAGCAATTGCCAAGTATGTGAACGATGGAGATTTAATCTATGCTGCTGGATTTACCCATTTGATACCTTTTGCTGCAGGTCATGAAATAATCCGCCAGCGAAGGAAGGATTTAATATTAGCACGCGCTACCCCTGATTTAATCTATGATCAGATGGTGGCAGCAGGATGTGCAAAAAAAGTGATTTTTTCCTATATGGGTAATCCCGGTGTAGGTTCACTGAGGATTGTGCGGGCAGAAATTGAGGCGGGTAATTTAGAATGGGAGGAATATTCTCATTTTGGCATGATCTCCCGTTTACAAGCAGGAGCGACCGGCCTCCCTTTTATGCCGATGATGCCGACTGCTGCAGGTGATTTAGAAAAGGCAAATCCTCATTACCGGCAAGTTATCGATCCATATAGCGGCGAACCAGTTGTGGTGGTTCCAGCATTAAAACCAGACGTTGCAATTGTGCATGTGCAGCGCTGTGATGCAGAGGGGAATTCGCAGATTTGGGGGATAATCGGGGAACAAAAGGAAGCTGCTTTTGCGGCGGATAAGGTGATTATAACCACGGAAGAAGTTGTCGATGAAAATGTGATTCGCTCTGATCCAAATCGCACCCTGATTCCGGGATTTATCGTGGATGCGGTTTGCCATGTTCCCTATTGTGCCCATCCTTCATATACTCAGGGTTATTATGATCGCGATAATGCTTTTTATTTGCAGTGGGATGAAATCAGTAAGAGTAAAGAGTCAGTAAAAAATTACCTCGCTGAATGGGTTTATGGCGTGCGAGATCGTCAGGAATACTGGGAAAAACTCGGGCAAGAGGTACATGCACGATTAAAAGTTACCCCACGGCTGAGTGAAGTTGTGAATTATGGGAGTTACTAATCATGGTGGAATATACTTCAGCTGAATTATTGACCATCAATGCGGCTCGTTTGCTGCGCGATGGGGATGTGGTCTTTGTGGGAGTAGGGTTACCTAACCTGGCTTGTAATTTGGCGCGCCGCACGCATGCTCCACACTTGGTGATGATCTATGAAGCAGGCGTGATTGGGGCGCAACCAGCTCGGCTACCCCTCTCGATTGGTGATCCGACGCTCGTTTCTGGTGCCCTTTCGGTGTGTGGCATGTATGATATCTTTGCGTTTTATTTGCAGCGCGGTAATGTGGATGTGGGGTTCTTGGGTGGTGCTCAAATCGACCGTTTTGGAAATATAAATGCTACGGTCATCGGTGAGTACGACCATCCTAAAGTACGTTTGCCCGGTTCCGGAGGTTCTATGGAGATCGCTGCCTGGGCAAACCGTTGTTACATAATTACACCACACCAGAAACGCCGCTTTCCCGAAAAAGTAGATTTTCGTACGTCCGCTGGTTTTTTGAGTCATCGTAAGGAAAGAGAGGCAGCGCGATTAAGAGGAACTGGTCCACAAGCGGTTGTAACCGATATCGGAATCCTACAGCCAGATGAAAATGGGGAATTGATCTTAACCGCTTTGCACCCTACAAAGACGGTAGAAGACGCGAAAGCAAACACGGGTTGGGAACTGCGCATAGCTAGTGATTTGCGCTATACCGAACCCCCTTCGGAAAAGGAATTAACCATTCTACGAGATGAATTGGATCCACAACGGATATATTTGAAGGGTGGAGAATAATTGAAGCTTTTTATTAATCCTACCGATCACCGTTTGCGAGCTGGTTGGAGATTGCTCATCCACTCGCTATTAGTTGTCCTCATCACCTTGATCATGGGGAGTGGTTTATTGCTCCTCAACACTTTAATAAAAGGGGCTAATATTGCTTTTTTGCAAGAAGGAAGTATCGCTGCTAATTCTTCTCTAACGCTCTATTCTGAGTTTGCGTTTGCTTGTGGAGTGACTTTCGCTACCTTCATTGCCCGCCGCTGGTTAGATAGACGTTCCTTCCTCTCCCTGGGCTTTTATTTTAAATGGAAAGCCATCCTGGAAATCTTGATTGGCATCCTTATTGCTGGAACGATGATGGGATTTATCTATATCCTGGAGTGGGGTTTGGGATGGATTGATTTTCAAGGATATGGCTGGCAATTTCTCGACAGCAGAAAATTATTCACTGACTGCGGGTTGGTTTTTATTCTGTTCATTCTGGTTGGCTGGACTGAGGAATTGCTATCACGCGGTTATCATTTACAGACATTAAGTGAGGGTTTAAACCGCACCTGGGGGGTGATCCTCTCCGCTTTGATTTTTGCTTTATTGCATCAAGATAACCCAGCTTTTTCGATTAGTGCTTTTATCGGATTGTTTATCTCTGGTTTATTTTTTTGTTATGCCTATTATCAACGTATGAATTTATGGCTGCCAATAGGTATTCATATCGGTTGGAATTTTTTTGAGGGTACGGTTTTTGGATTTCAAGTGAGTGGTTTAACGGATTTACCCAGGTTAATTTATCAATCCACAAAAGGAATCAACATTGTTACCGGCGGGGCATTTGGTCCAGAGGCAGGATTGATCCTATTGCCCGCTTTGTTATTGGGTGTACTTCTTATTAGGCTATGGGGTAAAAGTGAATTTGTGAATAATCCTTCTCCACAAGCAGATACTCATCTCGGGTAGGGATGGGATTATTGAATGGCTGTTTTTGTTTTATCAAGCTTTCCCATCTTACTCATTTTTTTACTGATGGCTTTTTTTCATTTTGGGGCAGCAAAAGCTAGTTTAATTGGATATGTTTTTTGTCTTTTCATCAGTGTTCTATTTTTTGGCGCTAATCGTTGGGTCTTGTATTTTTCACATATTAAAGGGTTTTGGTACACCCTGGATGTACTTTTGATCATCTGGGCAGCCTTTATTTTTTATCTCATTGTGGAAAAATCCGGAGCGATTCGGTTACTAGGTGAGGTGCTGCCATCTTTGACGCCATCCAAGGACTTGCAAGCTTTGTTAGTTGGATGGGTTTTTGCTTCATTTCTGCAGGGCGTGGGTGGATTTGGAGTTCCAGTTGCTGTAGTGGCGCCAATATTGGTTGGTTTGAATTTTTCTCTCCTTCAAGCTGTCTTAATTCCCTCCATCGGACATGGTTGGGCAGTTACATTTGGATCTTTAGGGTCTTCTTTTCGGGCGTTAATCGCTACCACCGCGCAACCGATTCAACCGCTTGGTGTGGCAACCGCACTATTATTGGGAAGCGCTGGTTTGGGCTGTGGGTTTTCTGTTTTATATCTTACCGGGGGTTGGAAATCTATCCGGCAAAGTTGGTTCCAGGCATTGAGTTTAGGGCTACTTATGGGAGGGATATTAATATTAATGGTGTGGAAAGGGTTATGGAACTTAGCTTCTTTCCTATCTGCTACCGCCGGATTGGTTTGGACATTGGTGATCATCGCTTTTAAAAATCATGCCCAATTTTCCTTTCGTGAAGTCCTTGGAAAGCTTGGGCGTTCTTTCTCGGGTTATTGGATATTGGTGGCGGTAATTATTTTGGTCCAATTTTTGCCACCCTTACAACGCTATTTACAAAATTTTACTTTATATAGCGATTTGCCGGCATTCCATACCAATTCGGGTATCATCCATTTAGATGTTCGCGAGATACCTGCTGAGAGAGTTGGAAATTTACACCTCTTTATTCATCCTGGCGTGGTATTACTTTACGCTTGTTTAATCACTTATCTATTTTACTGGCTGAAAAAAGAGATTCCTTCTCGTTCCTACAGAATGATCCTTCAGGATGCCGCAAGGCGATTAATCCCTACCACCCTTTGCGTCTGGTCCATGGTCACAGTGGCGGTTATTATGGAGAATTGCGGGATGACAAGTGTTATCGCCAGCACGATGTCACATCTCGCATTCAATCATTACTCTCTTATCGCACCTTGGATTGGTGCAATCGGTGCTTTCATTACCGGGAGTAATACGAATTCAAATATTTTGTTTGGGTTGTTACAGTCTCATACCGCCCAATTTTTACATATTCCCATCTATCTGATTCTAGCTGGGCAGACAGCAGGAGCTTCGTTGGGATCCGTGTTAGCTCCGGCGAAAATTATTGTAGGCACCAGTACAACAGGATTAGTGGGCAAAGAAGGTTTGGTTTTAAAAAAATTACTCCCTTTTGTGATTCTTGAAGTATTATTGATAAGTATGATATTGTATTATTTCGTGTAATTATATTCGACCAATCGGCGAGGCTATCGTGAACCTTAGTGAAAAATTCTATCAAACATTTCAAGCCAAACCGGAAATCTGCGCCAAGGCGCCAGGCCGGGTGAACATTTTAGGGGAACATGTCGATTATAACCAAGGAGTGGTCATGCCCATGGCGATTGATCGGGAGGTGACCATTATAGCGAGGAAGATCAGCCAACCTGCGGTTCATCTGATCGCTATGGATTTGAATGAAGAAATTGAATTTTCGCTGCAAAGCCTGGAGCAAAAAATAGATATCCATGGAGCGGCCTTACCCCGCTGGGCACTTTACCCTGCCGGGGTAGCGCAAGTTTTACAGAAAAAAGGGCTTTTGGTCGAAGGAATAGAGGCGATATTTCAATCTACTATCCCAATTGGTTCTGGATTGAGTTCTTCTGCTGCATTAGAAGTCGGTTTTGCGATGATTTGGAGCGGGATGGGTGGGTGGAAAGAAGATCCCCTGGTTTTGGCACAAGATTGTCAACGGGCAGAAAATGAGTATGTTGGCGTTTCGTGCGGCTTACTCGATCAATTTTCCAGTGTTTGCGGCGTGAAAGATCATATCTTATTTTTTGATACACGGAGTTTACAGTGGAAAGCACTGCCATTTTTTGAGAATATGCAAATTGTCATTGCGGATTCGAAAGTGGAGCGATCCTTAACTTCTTCCCAATATAATCAACGGCGAGAAACATGTGAACAAGCTGTTGTATTATTACGTAAATTTAAACCCGAAATTCAATCGTTGCGCGATATCTCACCAGTGGAATTTGCCGCTTACGGAGAATATCTGCCTGATGAGATCCGCAAGCGAGCAGAACATGTAGTCAAAGAGATTGCGCGGGTTTTCTCTGCTGTTACTGCATTGCAACGGAATGATTATCGATCTTTTGGGGCGTTAATGTATGCCAGCCATTACAGTCTGCGGGATTATTATGAGGTGAGCCATCCCAACTTAGATTTTTTGGTAGACCAAGCTCATCATCATCCACGATGTTTTGGCGCTCGATTAACCGGAGCCGGCTTTGGGGGATGTACAGTCAATATGGTGGAAAAAGACGCAGTGGACGAATTTATCGAGCAATTAAGTAGCGCTTATTTATCTCGGTTTGGGATTGAACCATCTATCTTTAGTGTCAAAGCGAATCAAGGCGCGAGTTGGGAAAAATGGGATGAGATAGAAGGCGGTTAAGGGCGGATACCCCATAAACGAATTGTCCCATCATACGATGCTGAGGCGAGGAGGGTGGTGTTTTTCGAAAACGCTAAAAACTGTACCGCGTGAATATGGCCTGGAAGGACACGTAATAAATCCCCACTACTCGTTGACCAAAGTTGAATATCACTGGATTGATACCCTAAACCGGCCGCTAACAATTGTCCATTTGGACTGAAAGCAAGGCTCTCCACTAGTGCATTTGCATTGAGGGTGCGAATTTTTTCCCCTGTGGTGGCATTCCAAATATTGATTAATCCATCATAATGCCCGGTTGCCAACAAAGTTCCATCTTCTGAAAATGTTGCACAATTTATCGCGCCGCTAAAGGAGGTTGGTAAGTGATAAAGCAATTTTTGTTTTTCAACATCCCATACTTTTGCGGAATAGCGATCGGGAATGGAGACGAGTTTTGATCCATTCGGCGAAAATGTGATCCACAGCACAGTTCCAGTTTGAAGCGTGGCGGTGATCTCATAGGTTAGTGTGTTCCGAAATTCAATAGAATTATCTTCGTAAGTAGGGCTGGCATAAGCGATTGCGAGCGTTTTTCCATCCGGTGTAAATTTTACGGCGCTTACCGGACGCTGGTTTCCAAAAAAAGCCATGCGAGGATATTGGGGGGCCAGCCAGACCTGGACATTACCGTAGTAATTTTCTGGATCGGTTCCATAACGATGACCACTGACTAAAATTCTACCATCTGGGCTAAAATCAAAACTGGTCAATCCATCACCAACTTGAATGGTTTGCAGGTCTTGCGGATGATAAGGATCCATCAATAACACCGCATTATTCGTGCCTGCTGCTAGAAGCTGCCCGTTAGGATGCCATTTAAAGTCCACTAAGGGAGATTGATGGAATTCAATAATGCCAGAGCTAAACGGCGCTGTTGTGGCATCTAATGGCGCAAAACCAACTGGCAGAGGTGTGCCGGTTTGTGCATATAGAAGCGGAGTGGGAGTAGGGGTGACCGTTGGTGAAGGTGTGATGGTTGCGGTGAATGTAGGAGTGATGGTTGGCGTGTTGGTTGATGTTGCGGTAGCGGTGAATGTAGGAGTGAAAGTTGGCGTTGCAGTTGGAAAAAGAACAGATGGTGAAAAGCGGCACATCAATAAAGAAAGTTGGATGATAGAAAGAGCCAGCAGATAGCGTCCTGGAACATTAAAAGATGGAGAATTGAACGGATTTTTCATAAAATTTCGAACTTTTTAGAGATTGGATTTATCCAATGAATATTCCAGGAATCATGGAGCTCCAATAAACGGGAAATAATATATCCAAGGCAGATCGATCCGGGCATAGGCTAGCCATTTGTCAAAAGAGGATTGCCAATCACTGCGCGCAAAAAGAAAACCGCCTGGCTTTGTTTGCGTGACACGCGCTTGATAGCGGAGTGTTACAGCTTCATCAGGAGAGAGGGTGGTTTGCCAGTGAAAGCCTTGAGGATGGAAGTCGAAGGTTCCGTTTTGATCATGAAGCGATACGGGAATTAACTGTAATCCATCTTTTAGGGTCTCTGTCAGGTTAAGGCTATCGGCTATACTGCCTGTGTTTGTTATGCGTAGAGTGAGGGTAATGATATCACCCGGTTGAGCGCTATGCGGATACCACTCTTGATGAAACACAAATGCGGATTGGTTAATTGGGATAGCCACTTGATAATTGATGAGGGAGCCTTTTTCGTCATAAAATTGAAAGGTGAGTAATAACGGCGAATCGGTGGGAATAGCTGCAGGAATCCTTAATGAGGCCTTTAAGGGGATGGTTTGGTTTTCTTGAAGTTCGCCTTGCCAAATAAGAGCATTTTTCGTTGAATCATAACTCCAATCCCCGGAAATGCTGCTAATTGTTATATTATTCGGGAGCGGAAAGACCATTTGATTGATGCCTTGGGTGGGAGTGCGACGTTGTAACTGAATCTCGATTGGCATCTCGGCACCGCTTTTGGCTGCCCCGGGAAGGATAAAGCGGGTATTCCCAAATGGACTGAGGTAGAAGAGAGCCCGATTGATAAGCTCTTCACGGGGTGTATCCGGCATTGTTTCAAGCGGGAATGCAAAAAAAGCACTGCGGGCATTCTCGTTGGCGTGAAGGATCCCAATGGTGTTGAGATTTTCGTCGTATAAGATACCTTCTGTGTTTTCAGTCGCTAAGATTGCATCTCCCCAATTTGGGAAAGGAAAAGTCAAGGGGGCAGGTTTAGGGGGCAAATGAAGTGAGTTATCGGGAGTGTTGATGGCTACGGTTGGTGTCACGGATAAGGTTGCTCCCGCGACGCCCATTTTTGTACGGAAGAAATCATCTACTCCGCGGATATCCAGCACGTCCTGACTGGAAAGTAATAAGCCATTTCCCTGGTCAAGGAATTTGGTTAGTCGTTTCTCGTCATCTTGCGAAAGGGTTGAGTACCAATCATAACCGGTAACCCAAACAATCATTGGATAGCGGGTAAGCGTTGATGTAGGCACGCTGTAAAATCCATTGGTTTTGTAAATATCGTAATGATTATTTAATTGTTCTAGAGCGGAGGTGTATTCCAGGAGATGGTCGTAAAAGAGTTGATCGTCAACAACTAAGATCGGAGCGGGGGTTTTGGCTGTTGCAGTAAGCGTAGATGTTAATGTTGGATTATTTTGGCTTATGATATTGAGCATTAAGTCAGAGCTTTCATCCCGCAATGCATCTGAGGGAATTTGAATGGTGGCTGTTAAAATCTGGGATTGACAGGCGGGGATGGTCAAATTAGTGTGATCTGAGAAGGATGTGCCATTGGATAATAGAAGCGAGGAAGGCCAGGTATTACCACTCAGATTTAAATCATACGTATCCGCTTGAGTTCCGTTGTTGATGATGTTAAACGTGGCGGTAATCATTGTGCCGGGGGTGGAAATGGTTTCGTATCGTTTGGCGCTGCTTACGAATGAGAATGAAGGTCTGGAGGATGGAAACCAAGAGAGCACTTTATCGAGAAAATCCATTCGATTAGTGCTTGGCCCACTACCCTCCAACCCAAAACCAAGCCACATGGCTTTATACGGGACACAAGCCTGAGCAATCGTGCCTCCAATTTCTGCATCCGACCAACGCAAAATCGGTTGAGCCTGGGCATCATTGAGAATATCAACCGAATCGGGTGTATATTGATTTTGGGCGCTATCTGCGGTGTTTAACTCAAGATAACTGCCAGCAAAAGGAGTTTTGGGGACACCGTATAGTGGTTCTACATTGCCTTCATTATGAAATCTCAAACCAAATAGCTTTTCAAAATAGGGTTGTGGTGGATTGTAGCTGGGTCCTTCCCCATCAAAATAAGCAATGTCCTCTCCACTGAGCAACAGATTTCCCCCTGAAGTGAGATAGGAGGATATGACCGTGCCCAGATTTAGCAAGCCGGGAGAATCCATCGGTGCAGACCAAATGACCAGATCATAAGCAGCTAAAGTGGAAGTTGTTGGCCGATCGTCGGGTATACCGGCTGAGCCAAAGGGGCTGTAGATCGTCCATTTGTGATAAGGGTAGTCGAGGTGTTGGAGAGCTTTTTCGTAATAATCAATTTCACTGCTGTAATACCAGGCACCGCTATCAACAAGGAGAATGTTGGGGGCTGGATCAAGCGTAAAATCTCGATAATAGGTTTGCCCAGATTGAACCGTCTGGCTTGCATGAATAATGCGGTGTGCGTCAGATCGTACAGTCAATGTATAGGTTCCGCTTGGTAAGGATAATTGATACTCTCCGTTCGCAGGATTTGTCTGTAATTGAATAGGGCTGCCTTCCACATGGATTGTTGCAGAAAGAGGAGTAGAGTTAACGGCATCCAGCACTTTTCCGCTCAGGATTGCACTCTGAATCGGTGTGAGAGATACATTTACAGTGGTCGCTTGGTTTGTGATAATGGATTGACTGTAGATCATTTTTGATTCATAACCGAATGCAGAAAAGGTGATATCGTAAACACCGGGCAGTAGTGCCACTTGATAAAAACCATTTCCATTACCGGAGATGACAATTTGAATTGGGTTTAGCGTGTCTCGGTTAGTGATAGTTACCGTTGGGTATGGAATTCCTTGATTGTTCTCGGCTGAGACAACACTTCCTTGTAAGACGCCGTTTTGGGTTACTTGCAAAACTGCGGTGAAAGCGTTGACCAACCCATAGCCGGTGTCATTATTCGGAATATTGCTTCCGAGTGGTTCGGCGCTGCTGATAAGCGTTTGCTCAAGTTGATCGACTGATAAATTTGGATTAGCCTGAATTAATAGCGCGGCTACACCGGCTACATGCGGTGCTGCCATGCTAGTTCCACTCATTTTGATATAACCGCCGCCAGGATAAGAAGAGAGGATATTCACACCGGGTGCACTTATTTCCGGTTTTACTTCGTTCCAGGGGCTTGGTCCGCGCGAAGAAAAGCTTGCTGGAAGCTTCACAGAGTCCACAGCTCCAACCGAAAATGCTTCCGGATAACTTGCCGGACTACCTATTGTCCCTGCGTATGGACCATTATTCCCAGCTGAAAATACGGTAAAGATACCTGCGGCTCGAAGTGCTTTGACATCATCACGGAATCGTTCATCTGATCCGTTATCAGAACCCCAAGAGTTATTGACAATATCGGGTGCGAGAGCAGGGTTATCAGCCGGTGCAAGCACCCATTGGAAGGCAGCGTGAAGCCATGATTCGTAGGTATAGCCCTGGTTTGTGAACGCTTTTACCGCAATCCACTTTGCTCCAGGTGCCACGCCGACGCGTTGTCCTGCCCCATCATCACCAAGAATGGTGCCCATTGTGTGAGTCCCGTGCCCATAACCATCTCCCGGGTAAATATACGGTTCACCAGTCACGACATACCAATTACCTTGATGGTTGGGGACGCCATTGGCATTGTAACCCCGATATTTCTTCATCAGAGCGGGATGATAGTAATCCACTCCAGTATCTATGTTTGCTACCACAACTCCGTTCCCATTAAAACCAAAAAGCTCTTGAACTTTGTCTACATCGATCATATCCAGATTGCTAAGCCATGCATCTGATGAGGTCATGGATGTGGGTGTCACAGTGGAAAAATCCTCCTGTAACACAATTTTTTCGTCGGGACGGATGAAAGCGACATCATCTCTGAGAGCTAATTCACGGATAATTTTTGGATTTGCTTTCAAGGAAATGATTGGACTAATCCAGAAGCGTTGGACATCTTTCACTTGTCCCTTGCGTTGAGCTTGATCGAGTACGCGCATCAACTCTTCTGTTTGGTTTTCCATATCTGTCTTTAACGCCGCGACGAATGCTTGCCTCTGATTTACTCGGGATGGAGATAAAAGTTGAACAGGTTGCTGATAAATTTTATCGGAGCGCTTCCATTCCACGATAATGCGCGACATTTCGTCTGGTGTATTATCTTTAAGCATGCGGAGGAGGGCAGGATGGAGCTTGGATAATAATTGTTGATCGAACCCATTTGAAGAAGGAGGCGGGTTGATGGATGCTTGTCCTTGCTTCACCGTAAATAGCAAAGCTGCGATAGCAATGAAGGAGAGGATGATGGAAAAGAGGGTTAAGTAAATACGGCGCATAGACATCTCGATTAGTTTAATTTTACAATCGTAACCCCTTCCCCGCCTTCGCGATCATCGCCTGCTTCGAAGGAAAGGATGTGGGGATTATTTTTCAAATAGCTGCGAATTGCTTGCCTGAGGCGCCCGCTGCCTTTTCCGTGGATAATGCGTATGAAAGGCAAACCGGCAACCATTGCTGACGCGATATAGGTTTCTAGAATATCCAATACTTCTTCTACCGTTTTCCCGCGTACATCTAATTCCCAATTCGGAACCTCATCATTTCGCGGTAGTTGGGTTTTAGGGAGCTCCTCTATTAATATAGAGCGTTCAGTTTCTGTTTCATCATCCATAACTGGCATAATATCCGATAAATCTGAACGAATGCGCAGCATTCCTGCTTGTACTTCAATTTCATCGCCAGTTATTTGTGTGAGTGTGCCTTTTGTTCCCAGTGATCGCAATTGGACTTTATCCCCTAATTTAGGAATGTGGGTTTGCTTTTTCGATATGTGAGAGGTTTGCCGACGCTGTTTCTGTAGTTGTTTTTCGACCTTTTCCTCTATTTGGGCAATCTCTTCTTCTGCTTGTTTAATCTCTTCGATGGGCTGTTGTGTAAGGGATAGCCGTTTGCGTGTTTTCCGTATCTCTTCCTGAATCTCATTGAGAATGATTTGGGCTTCTAGTTCAGCCTGGTTAAGAATTTCTTGCCGTTCTTTTTCGATATTTTCCAAACGATGGGATAAATCATTGCGAAGGGCTTCCACCTCTTTGCGATACTTTTCTGCTTGCTGATAAGCCTGGCGGGTTAACTCCCTTTGGCGGTAAATTTCATCCAGCAAATCTTGGGATTGTAACTCCTGTGGATTGATATCCTGGCGAGCCAGTTCGATGATCTCAGGCGGCATGCCCAAACGCTCTGCGATGGCAATCGCGTTGGATCTTCCCGGTAAGCCGATGGTGAGGCGATAAGTGGGTTGAAGGGTTTCTAAATCAAACTCTACACTGGCATTTGTAACTCCAGGTGTGATATGGGCAAATATTTTCAATTCTGGATGATGGGTAGTGACGAGAGTGGTTATTTTTCGATTGACAAGGAAAGTGAGGATAGCGCGTGCTAAGGCTGCTCCTTCCTGTGGATCGGTGCCGGCTCCGAGTTCATCCAGTATCACTAAAGAACGCGAATCAGCCTGCTCGAGGATACGAACTATGTTCTTGATATGCCCGGAAAAAGTAGAGAGAGATTGCTCAATGGATTGTTCATCCCCGATATCGGCAAAAATCTGGTCGAAAACACTTAAAGCTGATCCAGGTGCCGCGGGTATATGTAAACCGGACTGAGCCATCAAGGTCAGTAAACCAATGGTTTTTAGAGAAACCGTTTTTCCGCCGGTGTTTGGCCCGGTGATGACCAGGGCGAAAGTCTGATCATCGATTTCCACATCAATGGGAACGACTTTGTTTGCGTCCAGCAAAGGGTGGCGAGCTTGAATTAATTTGATGGTACTGCCTGGATGTTGAGAAATGGACTTTTTATTTTGGAACGGTAGTAAGTTTGGTTGAACCGCATCGATAGCCAGTGCATATTTTCCGCATGCCAAAACAAAATCGAACTTAGCTAAAGCTGCGATAACCTTTTCCAACTGCGGTATATGGGTAGCTAATTGAGATGTTAATGAAAAAAGGATGCGATGTTCTTCGTCGCGTTCATCTAATTGCAATTGGCGGTTTTGATTATTCAATTCAACAATTGGGAGCGGTTCGATGAACACTGTAGCGCCGGAAGAAGATTGATCGTGAACAATTGCTTTGATGCGTCCTTTGAAGTCGGCTCGCATTGGTAAAACATAGCGTCCTTCGCGTTGTGTGATAATCGGTTCCTGCAAGAGAGGAGCGGTGGTGGGGTCGGAAATATAGTGTTGTAATTTTGTTTGTAAACGATCACGCACAATTTTTAATTCTTGTCGAATAGCAGCGAGAGCTGGGGATGCGTTATCGAGGATTTCACCATGATCCGAAATCGAACGGGAAATTGTCTCGATTATCCCGGGTGGAATCTCAACGTCGCTGAACAGATTACTCAGCCGTGGGTAATCTATTTGCATGCGGTCGAAAATGCGCTTGATTGAACGTAAAGCAATCAAGGTGTCTTTTACATCCAATAATTCCTGTGGCGTAGCTGTCCCTGCGCGCCGGGCAAGTTCAATAATTCCACGGATATCATGCGCTCCAGCGATCCCAGGTTGGTCATGCTTATTCAAAAATAAAATACTTTCCCTGGTTAGCTGTTGTGCGTATATGACTTGCTCGAGATCGGAGGTAGGCTTGAGTTGTTGAACTAACTCTGCAGATGGTTTGAACGAAGTATATTTCACTAATTGCTGCAGGATTTTTGGATATTCAAGCACTACAAGAGTTTTTTCATCAATGGTCATCTTTATATTCCCAATATCATGAGTTTACCATAGCCTTTGTGGGAACGGGCAAAAAAGATGAGATTGACCTAATATTTTTGTTAGGTTAAAAATAAGAATCTTGTACTATACTAATCATATCATGAGAGATTATTGAAAGTATGTGTTGGAGGAATAATGGATCTTCACCGTTATGAACATGGCCAGGGTTTAGCTGAATATGGGATCATCATTCTTTTGGTGGGGATCGCCGTAGTCGCTGCCCTTGCCTTGCTCGGACCCGCTGTTGGGAATTTATATAGTTCGGTTGTCACGGGATTTCCTGGATATTAATCCTTGATAACCGAATGAGAATTCATTATCAGGAAGAAAATCCACTATCATACGAGATGGAAAGTTAGTGGGTATTCGTCATTTATGGAACAAGGATGATTCATTATTATGGATCATCCTTTTTCTTACCCAAAGAAGTTTAGGATTTATTATTGAGGAATATTTTCGGAACACATCTATAGATAAAGATAATGAAAGTTATCGATGGGGGATGTAAGCGAATGAAGGATTTTATAGAATTAAGAGAGAATATCTTTTTAAATCCGAATATAATCTTATGAGAGTTTCGTATGCATGAAATCAATCTTGGTATTTATAATGAGATGTTGCGCTATGAAAGGGACATGGATAAGCTACGTGCCTTAGCGTTATGGATCACGAATTACGATGATTCTCGGCTTATCCCTGGTTTAATCAACCCGCGAGAATATGTCTTTACGCTCATAAAACATTATTCCGAAAAATTTGCCGAAGACATCCTTGAATTTGGGCATATTAGTGCCGGCGCGATCGATTTGTTCCATTCTTCTTTATTCTCGATCAACAAATTATTAGGGATCACTGAAGAAGATATCCAGCGAGCCGGTGAGTTGCAGCGCTACCGGAATAGCGGATTTTGGGAAATGCGGCGCGTGATCGGGCAGTTCAGTGATATTGCTGAAGAAGTCGTGCAAGATGGCATAACCCATATCATCACTGCAGCGGTATCGGGATGTATTATTGGTGAATATTTAGGGAAGATATTAGAAAGAAAGTTTCGCAAGTTATTGGATGTAGATCACATGGTTTTTGCTCGTGAAGGGATCAACCCTGTTAAAGGGATACTGCCTGAAAGTTTTCGATTGCAAGGCGATCATGTACTTTTCGTAGATGATGCTGTAATGGAGACCAGGACTGCATTAGTGATGTTGGAAACCATGCAAGACATTGCACCAAACAGCAAAGTCTCGTTACTCACTGTGGATATTGACCCGGACACAAAGGAATCAGGATTCCTGCAGCGGTTTAATAAAGTCTATCTATTTGAGGAATGATGAGAAAATCCTTGAAAATCAATCGTCCATCGGTTATAATGGAAAATGTAAGGGCGCATAGCTCAGTTGGTCAGAGCGCACGGTTCACATCCGTGAGGTTCGGGGGTTCGAGCCCCTCTGCGCCCATGTCAGGAGTAAATGTCATATTTACTACGAAAGGAGTGATATGGTCGCACTTCCCACATTTGTTCCGATATCGGAAGCAGCCCATAAGTATGGGCTTGATGAGGATAACTTGCGCTCCCTTATTCAAGCAGGTAAAATACGTGCTGGAGTAATCATGGGAGAAGTTGTCGTGAGTGAAGAAGAAGTCCGAAGTGAAGCTATTGAGGTAAAAGGTCTCAGAAAAGAAGATTTACCAGAGTATAAGAAACATGCACATTTGAAGGGTCAGATAATTTGGATAAGGGAAGCAGAAAGACAATATGGTATTCCCGCCGATACACTATCTGAATGGTATCGAAAAGGATATATTCGGAAGTTAGGGAACGAAGGGAAAAAGATTTTGCTTGACGAAGCCGATGTCGCATATTGCTCTGAAATATATAAGAAAAGTGGAAAACAAGGGCGTATATTATTCAATCCTGATGGGACTCCCTACAGACCTAAAACTGGTCCACTAGCAATATAAAAATGTAAGAAAGAAAACGGCAATAACAGCCGTTTTTTTTAATATTAAATGTCGGAAGATGTTGACACTTCCGACATTTAATATTATAATAAATTAAAGTACTTTTACAACTTCATAATAAACCACGATAAAAAATCACGCCCCTTTTTAAGCGTTGTGCGCTCTAAAGGGGCGAGACAAGCAGGTGGTGCTGCTTGCAACCAGAGTTTATCAAGTTTTACTCCATAATGCAAACACTTTTTGAAAATAACTCCTGCTTGTCAAAGTAGGAGTTTTTTTACTTAACTCCTTTAGCGGTCAGTGCAGTATAGGAAGGTACATCAAAACGGATTCAATTCCTGCCTGTCCATCTAGCGATTTTGCTGTTTTTCTAGGCTCATGTACGGGCAGGTTAAGCCTGGTGTAACCTCTCGGCGTCAAGAAAAGGGTATAACGTGAAAGCTGGGAAAGACGAATATACCCGGCGGTGTTTAAGGATAAATCGCTGACTGTCCTGGTCGTGAATGCGATGAGCAACGCTAACCATCCATACCAACAAACCCTCATTAGTGGGGGATGGGGTTAGACGGGAGACGGTTCTGATCCGGTACCTTTGTGGTCGGGGTAATGGACTAAGCGAAAAGATAGCATGGGCTACTAATGTCTTTGGTAAAGCGAGGGGCGCGCATTCGAAATCACGCACAAAATTCCAACCATCGAAAGGAGCAAAGTATGACCGACACCGTATTTGAAAAATTAATCAATGCCTTCCCTGACTGTTATAGGGAAGAAGTCCAAGCGATTGTTGACCATTGGAGCGATCTAGGGAAATGTGCGCGGGCTAAAATAATGGGGCTAGCGGATCGTAGCGAAAATCACAAATACAGAGACGCCATTTACAAGGCGCTAGAAGACTGTCCTCCCGATGGTCTTACCATAGAGTATGCGCAGGCATTCGGGTTGACAATGGAGCAAGCTAGCGCAGATGTAAATGTTGCGATTGGGGAGGCGTTAAAATGGTAAATCTGTTGAATTTTGCTCCTCCAATAATGGATAAGCAGCTCAACAAGCTTAATCAACAGACCGGCGTGCAGACTTACGAAGTCAAAAACATTCCCGTGCAACTCGATGTACGAGAACCTTTCGTCCAGCAAGTGAACAACTTACTGGTTGAATTTGAGAAAGAATATAAAGGGCGGTGGAAGAAGGAACAATTTTTAGTGAACTTTCCCTCGCTCAATTTCATCACTGCGCTGTTGCTGATAAGAATGCACAAGTGGATGGGGCATTACCCCAAAATAATCCGCATAGCGCGTGATGAGAAATCACGTTCTCCAAAATTTGAAGTGGTAGAAGTGATTGATCTGGATTCTGTGTAGAGGGTAATGATGGCAGTCAATGTAGATTTATCCACCGTAATTTGTCAGCATTGCAAAAAGCCTCTGCATTGGACACAACGCGGCTGGGTACATCCTCGTGGCGGGTTAGTTGTTGTTCGTTGTGAGAAATGCAGGATCATCTCTGATGATTATGCCTGGTCACACCTTGCATTCTGTCCGAATCGCGGGGGGAGGTTAGTAAATGACCATGTCGCGCTTCCAATACCAGTAAAAAGGTGATTATGAAAGCAAAGGTACCTCTTGCTAAAGCAGAAAAGATTGCTTCCCGTGTGGTAGAAAAGCTCATGCCGTACTGCCAGCGAATTGAAATTGCGGGAAGTATCCGCAGGCGCAAATCAGAAGCGGGAGACATTGATATTGTAGCTGAGCCAAAGAGGGTACCACATCTATTTGGCGTCCCTTTTTGGCAGGGGATACCAACCGAGAATCTGGGATTGGTTGTCAAGAACGGCCTTCGGTATAAGCAGGTTTTGTTAACTGAGAAGATTTACTTGGACTTATTCATTGTTCATCCCCTAGCTCAGTTGGGAGTGATCCTGGCAATCCGTACAGGAAGTACCGAATTTTCACATAAGCTAGTGAGTCATACACCATACGGGTATTTACCGAAAGAATACATTGTCAAAGACGGTGCGATATGAAAAGTGGAAATAAGCGAGGTTATTACCACTCCTGAAGAAAGAGACGTATTTGCTCTTTGCGGTTGGAGTGGATCAATCCAGAAAGGAGAAACGATGATTGAACTGACTGTGATAGGGAATTTGGGGAAAGACCCCGAGGCGCGCTACACGCCTAATGGGACGCTAGTTTGTAATTTCAGTGTTGCGTCCAGTCGCAAGATGAACGGGGAAGATTATACGACTTGGGTGGACGTAACAGTTTGGGACAAACTTGCCGAGACCTGCCATAAACATCTTGCGAAAGGCAGCAAGGTATTTGTACGCGGCGTTCCCGAAGTACAGGCATTTGCGCGTAAGAACGGCGAACTAGGCGCATCGTTGAAGTTGACTGCTCAGAACGTGCAATTTCTGAGCGGGAAAGCGGAAAACGGCGACGATTCGGGCGAGAATATACCATAACCTCCAACACCTACCCCCCTCACCCCCCATACACCCGCAAGCGGGAGTTAGGGGGTGGGTGGTGGAGAGGGTAGAGGGTTAACCTCCTGCACTGCGCTGGGCTGACGCGCGAAGTTAAGACACCAGGCTGGACAGCGTAACTTGCGGGACATTTTGCACTCTGAGACCGCGTCAATCCCTGTGGTTGGAAGAGATTGAGCTGGATAGCGTAACCAGCATTAAAACCGATAAAAGAAAATATCCGTCCATGTCGGAAGGGCGGAGCATTCCTGAGGAGTGTTGTGGCTGAATTTTGCAATAAATGTGCGATGGAACTCGGATTTGAGACTAGTATCTATGCAGGCAAAGACTGCGTGGTGTGGGACTTATGCGAAGGTTGCGGCTGGGGGTGGTTTGATGAGGAAGGCAACCGTTTATTATTTGAAGTGAACGAAAGAGAGGGAGAAGACAGCCATGCGGGAGCGACTGACTGAACGTAGAGATTGGAAGTGTGTGGTGGATCCAACCAGGACGAAAGACTACCCTGGTGATTTTTACGGAGGATTTTTTAGGATATGCGATATTACACCCCCAAACCGCCATCGAGAAGACTTTGTAGGAATCTGGCCTGAAGGGATAACTTTTGAGAACATCAAAACGGGAGAAAAATTGGTGATTCGGCATTACTGGCAGACAGAAAGAAGCGATAAAAGAACAAATGTTTCGCATAGAGGTGGATAGTGTTTTGAATGTGCAAAGCATTACCCAATTTAATGCGCAACGTTTCTGTGAAGAAGGACTAACGCTGCCAGAAGCGCGGGCGTTGGAATACTCCCTGACTCACCCGCTAGACAGTGATTTCAAAAGAGAATACATTCCTGAGCTAGTTGCCCGATTAGAGCGGAAAGGCTATTTGGTTTTTGATGACTTGTCCTGGAATATCAGCCTCGAAGGGTTCCGCTTAATAGAGAAATATTTTGGATAATGAAGCAATTTTATTTAATCAGGGAGGATTTACTGCAAACCGATTACATTGCTGAAGGGGTGGAATTTAGTGACGGAACAGTAGTTATTCACTGGTTAATTTTCCCCTATTCGACCAGTTTCTACCGAACAATCGAAGAGATCAGGCAAGACATTACCAGTTGGAAGATTGATTTATATGTAGAGGATCGCGAAGAGTATGACGGACAATATAAAACCAAATATCATTTGGAGAGCTTATCGGATCGAAAACAAGAAAGACATGGAAATAGCAATCGAGAGTTACCAGATGAGGGAGAAAAGGATGCCCTCCCAAGCCTTAATATCCGACAGATGCCCTGTTAGTATAGTGGAAATGATTAAGCTATTTCTAGCACAATGCGGCATAGAACCAGGGGTATCCCATTGCGTACTCCCTTATGATTTATGGTTGGCTAACGGAAACAATAAAACAGATGAAAAAAAGAGCGAATTGTTCAAAAACCCTTGTTCTAAAAAGAATAAGTACAACGCCGAAGAAGTGCAATTAGGCAGGGTACAGCTGTAAAGCAAAGTGAAAGCCCGCAAATATACGAAGCTGATTCTGCTTGAAAACGCAGGGGATGTATGCGATCTCCGTATTTATCCCTGTTTTATCCTTCTTCCAGCGGTAAAGCAGTCGAACGAGAAAAACTGCGGGAAGTGCGCTACACTGCGAATTTTGAATACCTCGAGGTAGGCAAGGTTTTAGTATAGGATGTCAAAACAGGCAATCACCTGTGGTTTTGGATTAAGGGTCAACCTTTTCTGCTAAACTAATCCTGAGATTTAAATTCCTATCTTTAGTAGCAGGAAAAGTGGTAGATCAATTATATTTTATCAGGAAGGGTTACCACCGGCTGGACGTATTTGAATACGAGGAAGGTGAGCGCTGGCTACTCTGGGAATTGGGAGAATAAAAGATGACAAAAGTAATTTCGGTTGCAAATCAGAAGGGGGGAGTAGGGAAGACCACCACTGTCATCAATCTATCGCACTGGTTTGCCTTGCGTGGAAAGAAGGTATTGGTAATTGATTTAGATAGTCAAGGACATGTAGCGCCAGGCTTTCGATTAGAAAAGAATAATGGTGTATATCAGTATTTAGTTATGGAACGTCCTATGCAAGAAGTTATTATGAAGGCGCGTGATAACCTAGATGTTATTGCCAATGACCACACCAATGAGATGGTAAAAGAGCATATAAAGCAAGCTAATTTCAGGGAATATTTGTTAGATACTGCTCTAGATGATGCTCGTGAAAATTATGATCTAGTTTTCCTGGACACCCCTCCAAGCACCGATGTTCTCCACGTACTTGCATTGGTGGCAAGCGATTTACTGATTATCCCCGCTAATATGGACTATTATGCATTGGATGGAGTGGGATACATTCTGAAGTCGGTCAGGTCTCTAGGGAGGTATCCGAACGTCACTCCGCCAAAACTAATCGGTGTTCTGCCAACTCTCTACGACAAGACAACCAACGAGACCATTCGCAACATCCAGTCGCTCCAAGAATCTCTGGGAAATGATTACATCCTCCCTCCGATTCCGCGTGATACAAAACTGCGCGAGGCGGCTTCTTATGGACAATCCATTTGGGAATATGCGCCAAAGAGTCAAGGTGCTATTGGGTACACAAGCAACGGAACATCGCGATTGCTTAACAGTCAGGGGAATGTAGGAGGGTATCTGCACACTGCAGAGATCATGGAAGTTCTGCTATAACGAAGACGAAAGCACTCAATAATCCGATCATTCTCAGGTGGGTGTGGGAGCGGGATAGTATGAGTATAGAAGACCTTGCATACAAAATGAGGATAAAAAGGGTGGAGTGTATTTGTCATTGGGAGGATGGAGAAGATAAGCCGATATTATTTCAAGCCCAAAAGCTGGCGCATGTTCTTAGGATTCCCTTTGGTTATCTATACTTCTCTTGGCCGCCTTTCACTGACCTGCCTATATTTGATTTTAGGAATCTTCCCGATAGTCGGGAGAATATTTTTAAGCTTAGCGAAGGGACCAAAGATGAGCGTTGACAAAGGCAAAAAACCTAACCGCCAAAATTTACCCATTGAACCGATTGACCCAGCGGTCGAAAATGCACTTGGCGACATTGATTTTTACGACAAGCTAAAACGTGCGCGGAAGATGACAGAAGCGGAGAAAAAGAAACGAAAAAGGGATAAATTACGCGTAAGAGACACCTATGATCTACCAGAATGGATCATTACCTCAGTCACTATGATAGCACAATCCTATAATGTTCCTCCCTCTCATATCGCAGCACACTTACTGGCAGCGGGAATTCGTGCATTCCTTAACCAGCAATTAAACCTGTACTGGTCTCTTAAAACGAGTCGTACACCGCGTTACGAATCCTTCTTAAACCCACCAGAAGAAGTAAATTTAGAGGAATTGAAGCGTTTTTTAGGAGAATCGAAAAATGAGGTTGACGACAATTGATAAAATGTTCGCCTTACGGCACCTTATGCGGCAGCGTAAATGTATCCGTATAAGGCGCCACTCCGGCGCCGTTTACGTATCCTTCAACGGCACCCTATAATTCACTACAACGCTCTAAATGAAGTTCGAAAATATGCCACATGTATAAAACATCATAATTGCAAAAAAGTTATCTCTAAGGTGGCTTAAATTGAAAATTATCAATTTCTTCATAAAAATTCAAATTGGAGGTAAAAAATGTCACAGAAAGTGATAAACCGAGTGTGGGAAAAGGGGAAAACAGGTGGAACGACAATGCTGGTGCTTTTAGCACTGGCAGACATAGCCGATGATTCGGGGTACAGTTATCCGAACCTGACGGAGCTTGCAAGCAAGACCAAGCAAAGCCTAGAAACCCTCTCAGAGATGCTGATAAAGCTAGAGCGGTTGGGAGAGATTCGGCGCGCTGCTTATGAGATGGTACAGGTGGGGAACAAGCATTTCAGCACCGTTTTATATCAGGTGATCAGCGGGATGACTCTTGCCGAGATCGAGGATAGCGAGAAACGCTCCATGCTATTCCAGCGGATTTCCGCTGCATTCCAGAACCAAGATAGCAAGGTGGGAATAGCAGAACCAGCTTATCAGCTCATCGAGCTTGGATAAAGAAGTGATTATTAACATCCGGCGTTTTCAGGAAGTATGTTCATGATAAAAACCGATATCTATCTTCACGATTGAGTGCAAAATAGCAAAGACACCATATATTTCAAAAAGATTATGTTAATCTAGCGAATGGTAATGTCATAACGGGACTCGTGTTATCCGAATTGATTTGCTGGCATTTACCAAAACAAGGCGCAGAAAAAATACTTGTTTCTCAAGATGGAAACTGCTGGACGCCGATACCAGCGAAGAATGGTGGTAGCGTTGTTGTCTCACCCCTGATAGGTTAAATTAATCGCTAATGACTTTGTTGAGAAAGAGCGGTTTAACTGAAACGATTCGCCAGTGACTCACATCCGGATAGATTTCGATACGCGAATAATCAAATTATCTAAAGATTATTAAAAAAGTTTTTCGATAAAAGATTAAGGGGTTTTACTCAGCTATCGAGAAGGCGATCAAAAGACAAAAACTATTTCTCAGGACAAATCACTATATCCTCTTTCCGCGAGTGGAGCAAATTAAGATTTTAGAACCTTAACAAGAGGTGAAAAATGGAAGATGTAAATTCTAATTTGAATATGTTTGAATTTTTGATTTACACATCTGACAAGATTTGTGTCCCGACTTTGTTTATCCAACTAACGAGAGACATTCGAGCTGGCTTGTTTTTAGCTCGTTGCTTGGAACTTATTGACGAAAATGGCTCATTTTTTCGATCTGCAAGAGAGTGGCAAGAAGAATTGCTTATCTCTCATCGAGTTGTAGAGAATATGCGAAAGAAATTATCCCGCTGGTTACAAACGACAATACGTAAAAATTCTGAGGGAGACCCCACGACTTATTACACCATTAACGTTGAACAAATTTTTATCGATATTCAGGAAATACAAAAGAAAAGAGACCGTCCGTTATTTCCAAAAGGGAAAAACCATTTAACTTCTACGTTAGGTCACCTCACGGATTCGTAATATGGATATCACGTAGAAGTTAAATCATTAACATAGATTACATACAGAGATTACAACAGAGAGGAGTAGGAGTCGGAGGAGTCTTAATTAACGTTTTGCGCTTTCGGAAAAAACGGGAAAAGACTCCTCCTTCTCCTCCGCCTTTTTCAGAAATTAATTTTTTTTATTAGGAGGATTTTATGATCAAAGACTTTAGAGATTTTCTCGCTTGGGAAAAATTTAGTAGGGACACTATTGATTTCAAAAAAACCTATGTCGACATAGCCAACAGCGATGTAATATCAGGTCTTGTATTATCCGAATTGATTTATTGGTACTTACCGAATAATCAGGGCAGCTCCAAGTTGCGTGTTTCTCACGATGGGAGTTACTGGGTAGCTGTTACTCGAGAGGAATGGTGGCAGCGTTGTCGCCTTACTCCCAGACAAGCAGATAGGGCATTGAATATTCTAGTTGACTGTTGTTTGTTGGAAAAAAGGGTATTCCGCTATAACGGTTCGCCAGTAACTCATGTGCGAGTACGATTTGACACCCTAATATCCAAAATGAACGAATTAGGAAATCTTATTGAATTGCCCACTGTTACTGAAAAAATAGAATTTATTGAGTCAAAAAACGAAGCAGTATTCAACTCATCCCCAATTATAGAGAACAGTAAAAAGGCAGACTACAAAACTCCTTCTACGAGTTCTCCTGCTATTTTCAAGAATAAAAACGTTGTTTCTCAAAAAGTTAAAGTCAAAAAATTCACTCCCTCTTTGCCCGCAGGTATCCCAAAGTCGAGCGGAGACGGTGATGGGTCTGAAACGCGATATAGCGCCTCCACCGTTGACGCAGAGACGCTATACCGCAAAGTAAGACCTAGTCATTTTACTGTGCCACGCTCAGAGAAGTTTGGCTCAGCAATGGAGATTTTAATTAAATATCTAGAAAAATACAAGGGGGATTTTGATGCCGCGGCGAATGCCTTGCGTCCTTATGCCGAAGAAGCCGACAGGCGAAACATCAGCCAGCTCAACCTGTGCTGGTTGACCGAGTGGGCTGCTGCGGGAGTGATGCCGTCTCCCGCCAAGAACAAAGGCAAGTGGCTGATCGAGAGGAGCGAACCCGTCAAGTCGCTGACGCCCAAAGAAACCAGCGAAGAAATAATGCACTGGGAGTGGATCGCATACGACCCGATCATCGAGTACGTCAAGAGTCTGATGCCTTGGGAAGAATTTCGGAAAATAGGGGGTTCAGATGTTATTGCTTATTTTCATGAACTGCTTGCTGAGAAACTTCCGGAAAAGCTGGAAGTGGGGCAAACCTTACGGGTGGAATTTGACGATGAAAGTATCGTGGAGGGAGAAATTACCAACATTACCTACTCGACTCTCCATGAAGGTCGGATTACACATATCACGATTGGCGATGAGGAATTGAGCGGGATAGAAATGATTTATGCAAAGGTAATTTCCAGAAAGGAGTGATGTCTAATGGCTGACACAGAAAGACAAGACTCGGGCTGTGAAGTGCTGATCCAATGCTACAATGGTAAGACCCTCGATGGTCTCATGGTATTCAAACCAAACGGTGTCCCTGTTTTTCTCGTAGATGGTAAACCTATGAGTGACAAGCTGGCGCTTCAAACCCGCTGGATCGAAATAAAAAACCTCAATGACCCCCAAGCGTTGGAATATTACAAGCGTATTCCTGTTTCACGTAATGCATGAAATATTAAAACACAATGAAACCAATCCAAGAAATGTTAGTTTATCTCGAAGCCAGAATAAAACCAGACTCCTCCGTCATAGCTCCTGTTCAAGAGGATGATCTTCCCTGTGATCCAGACTGCGAGTTCTGTCACGGGACGGGATTTTATCGCATACCCGATTTACCGATTGACCACCCCAATTTTGGGAGAGTCATGGAGTGCAAAGGGGCAAAGCGCAAGCGTTACCAGCGGATGCTCCTTACGGGCGAGGTAGATGCGCGCTATGGCATAACCGCTGAGGAAATGCGTGATCTAACCTGGTCTAGTATCAAACCGCCAGCGGTTGCTTTCGGCTATATCCAACCACTGGTATTGCTCTATCAGCGCGGGTGGGGGATGGTCACCTTGCTGGGTACACCTGGGACAGGGAAGACCACATTTCTGAAAATCTTTGTGACTGTGGCGTTGTCGGATGGTCTTGACGCGGCGTACGCCAACACCAGTCGGGTGCTAGACAACATCCGTCTTGCCTATGACAGCCAGCAGGCGATGACCGAGCTGGAACTGCGCACGCAATGGTGGGCAAAATTGGATGTCCTGAGTTTGGATGAGTTCGACAAGGTGAATAACACTGCTTGGGCGCAGGAACGCTTGTTCAACCTGATAGATATGCGCTATGAGCTGGCGATCCGCAAGAAGGGCATTACGGTGATTGCCTCTAACCACGAGAGCCTTGACGCGTTCCCGCCTTACATCCGCAGTCGGTTAGAGGATGAGTTGTTCAAAGGATACATCATCAACCTTTCGGACAAAGATGTTCGACCGCGGCGCAGCCAGATGCGGGATGTCGAGGCACTGCCAGTGAATAACAAGAAAATAACAAAAGTGAGGGTGTGAGAAAAGCATGGTGTATGTCAATCGTGTGAATTTACAAGGCTATTTAGAAATTACCGCTGTGGAAGAAGTCAATGTAAACAGCAATGCTGTTCCCGTCATGCACGGTATACTGCACGGGGGAGATTTTCTCTCAAAACACAAATTACTCATCACTGATTATCCTGCTTCGTTCACGATTGAGATGGTGCGTCGGTTTCAAAAAATAAGGAGCGGGCAATTGATGATGGAGCTAGATGATCGTGAGGTAGTGGTGACCATCAACAATGGACTTCCTCTGGTTTCCGTTGAAGGCACGCTGTTGTCCAAGCCTGGGCAAGAATCAGTGGTAAAAGTGCGGTGGATTTATTTTCTGTCCATTCCGTCTCAGCAGTTAGATTTCAAAGACGAAAGGCTAAGCCAGATTGTGGCGAACATTACTGATAGTTGGTGGAGTAAGACAGAAACAGAAAGGAAAATTACATATGATTACCTGAATGGCTTTTTTGGCAGGCGGCCGCGGTGAAGATTGGCTTCGAGCTTTCGCTCTCAGCCTGGAGCGGACTTGCGTCCACGCCCCCCGCCCCCGCGTCCTGCGGTCTTGCGACCTTGTCCAGCGGTGCAGGGTGCGGGACGGATTCGTCCGCCCAATTGTGCGCGGAGAGTTACACTGCGGGACTTCCGTCCACGCGAAAAAGGCGCAAACCAGCTT
>Ga0078972_1004183_pt1 | contig 40633 bp, 44 predicted proteins | sample YelNatPaOPGAMG01_FD_67568 | JGI IMG/M metagenome (GOLD analysis project Ga0078972, IMG submission 67568) | Hot spring thermophilic microbial communities from Obsidian Pool, Yellowstone National Park, USA - OP-RAMG-01 (SPADES assembly) (version 2) | ecosystem: Environmental > Aquatic > Thermal...
GTTCATTTCTTAGACCCAGCATCATAGGTACATCCGGACCATGAATGTCAGAATCTAGTAAACCTACCCTATATCCCCTATTAGAAAGTGATAATGCAAGGTTAACTGAAACTGTTGTTTTTCCCACTCCACCCTTTCCGCTCATTACAAGTATCTTATATTTTATCTTCTTTAATCTTTGTTCAAGTTTTGTATTCTGCTGAAGTACAGGTTTAATTTTCGATAAATCTGTTGCCATGTTAATCATTCACCCCTATTAATTTGTAATAAATAAAACTATTGTAGTTATTAAGGTCAAACCTATAAGGTTATGGTTTCTGTTAACCATGTTAACATCCACTTTTGGAAGTTATCATCCCTATGAACTCAGGGATGCTTAAACTTCGTGGGTATAACCCTATACCCTCTATCCCGTCCGCAAACGCTTCAGGGAATGCCTTCCTTATTATGTTATATACAGCATTGAGATCCGCATGCATCAGTATTCCATCCTTGGATCTGAAAATGCCCCTCTTTATTCTTTTTCCCATGTACTCATCATGATGTTCAATGCTTTCATTGTCAAGGAATGAACACTTGCTTGTGTGTTCTTCGTCTTGTATTATTACCTGTATGCCAGCCTCCTCTGCCTTGTATTTGATCTGATTTATCAATGTGTTAAAAGGTATCTGCACAAAGTTCTGGTTGTTGATCCTTCCCATATTTGCTGACTGCTTCCAGCCATTGTTATGACCTATGATAATTGTATCAATGTTTCTTGTTTTAGCATATTGAACAATTGCCTTGCTCAGTTTGTGCATAATATCCTTTATTTTCCTGTTCCTTTTCATAAGCAATCTCTTTTGTCTCTTTGTTAATCTCTTATCTTTGTTTTGCCTATCACTTATGGATTTCAGTCGTGCGGATTCTTTGTTATAGTACTGGTTTATTGATTTCAGAACACCACCCTTGACAGCAATCCCTTCCCTAGAAATGCTGTCTCCGATAGTTACGATGTTCCTCACTCCAATATCAATGCCCATGATTCTGTGTAATTTATCCTTAGCAAAATCCATTATCTCTTTTTCATACACTATTTCTATTAAATACCCTACACCCCGGGGTATTATCCTTACCTCTCTCAGATTTACATCATCTAATCTTGTTTCCACCTCCAGACCCACCATCTTCGGAAATTTTAATAATCCATTTTCAATCTTGCACTGCTGGTTGGTGAATACTAAAATGAATTCACCATTCTTATTCTTGTATTTAGGTGGCTTTGGCATTTCCTTAAACTCTTCAGGATGCTTCTTCCATGTTTTCATGGCTTTGAAAAATGAATTCCATGCTTCTCTTACTTTTCTAATTGTCCACTGTGCTGTTTGTGCTGGAAGTTTTTGATAATTGTTTTCCTCATCATTTTCAGATGGTGTTTGAAATAATTTTACAAGATCTTCATATGATGATAATTTTTCCTTCTTTAAAAATTGTTGTTTCAATACATAATTAGTTTGATTGTACAGGTTCTTTGAAATATGGCATAGCTTTGAGATTGTTTCATTTTTACCAATGTAAATCTGTTCTGTTCTTTTAACTTTCATAACCCACCTTTATTGAATGATTTCTCCTTTTTGAATACATCTTCATGGAAAAGCAGTGCAACATAGATCTTATTTCTTCAAACACCTCCTCACTGTCAAGCTTAGGATTTCCAACCTCTGATATTACAACAATCTCTGTTCCAAATCTCTGGAAAAGATATTTGAATAATTCAAAACCAACCCTGCTTAATCTATCCTTGTATGTTATTATCACTTTCTCCACCCTGTAGTTCAGAATTTCATCAAGCATCTCAAAAAACCCTTCCTATTTTCAAAGGATATTCCAGATGCAATATCTGAGTATATTGCATTTATTGTATATCCATTCATGAAACACCACTGCTTTAACTGATCTATCTGATTATTTAAATCATTTTTCTGTTTGTTTGTGGATACCCTTGCATAGATGACTGTTTTTCTTTTAACATCCCTGTTTAATAATTTATAAACATCTTCATCGTTATAATCATAATAACCATTTGGCATAACTGTGTATCTTATCTTTCCTGTTGCTACATATACATGGAGGGTCTTTCTGGAAATACGCAAAAGGTTTAATACCTCATTGGCTTTCATAATTAATAACATCATATATTAGAAGTATAAATAATTATTCGAATAATTTACTATATATTCATGATTTGCTTGCTTTTCTATAGAATTTCTTCATCTCTATTTTTTCAATTTAAATAGTTATCAGAAAATTATAAGGGAATTTAAGGAAAAATTTTGGGGAATTATTCAAAGATTCAAGAAAAATTTTTTAAGAAAGATACAATAACAGTGATAAGCCACCGTAGCTCAGTAGGTAGAGCGGCTGACTTGTAATCAGCAGGTCGGGGGTCCGATTCCCTCCGGTGGCTCTAATATTAAGAATAAGTATATCTCCAAAGTTTTATTCTAGAAGAATTATTCATAAAAATATAGAGTTTTAGATACAGGGTAGAAGGAACATATTCAATGTGGTAATGAAAATTTTGATAAAAATAAATTAATAAAAAATCATTGGAAAAATTTTTTAAAAATTAATTCATCCATAATTCTTAAATTTCCTATAACTGGCTTGAAATCCATCCTTCCTAATACATCTTTTTCTAGATCTATTCCAGGGGCAATTTCTTCAAGAATCAGACCATTCCTAGAAAGTGAAAATACGGCCCTTTCTGTAATATACTTTACCTCTTTACCCTCTTCCAAGGCAACATCACCGTTGAAAAATATCTCTCTTACCCTTCTTACAAATTTTATTATTTCACCATCTTTAATGATCCTAAGTCCCTTTTCATCCACATAAATCTCCCTCTTACCACCAGTAAAGCCTCCGGCAAAGTATATTCTGGAGATTCCATTTGAAATATCTGTAAAGCCTCCTGGACCTGGAATCCTATCATCAAGGACTGATGGGTTTACATTTCCATTTGAATCAACCTGAAGGAATCCCAATGATGCAGCATCAGCAATACCCCCTTCATAAACAATGAATTGATCGGCCTGCTGTATTATGGAAAATGGAGATATTGCCGCGCCAAAGTCATTTCCAGATAGTGCAATTCCTCCCCAGGGACCAGACTCTACTGTAGTGTAAACTTTATCCTGTATGCCCATTTTTCTCAATAATGGTCCTATCTCCGAGGGCAGACCTGTGCCAAGATTAACTATTATAGGCTTGTTCAGTCTATTGATTAATGCCCTTAATTCCAATGCAAGTCTTCTTCTTATTACCTCCCTCTCATCCATTTTATGTATCTTAACCTCATTTTCAATTATCTCGGGAATTTCTTCACCTGAAACCCTAGGATCATAGTAAAATGTTGCCGCCTGAGGATGTGTTCCCTTTTCACTGATTATAATGTAATCCACTAGTGGCCCAGGTACATGAACCTCCTTAGGTGGAATTGATCCTACCTTTACAATATCCTCCACCTGAGCAAATACCTTACCAGGGGAGGGCATTGATTTTGCTGCCATAGCCACAGGCAAGGTAGCACCGAATATTGCCTCTCTTTTCATACTTATGTTTCCAAGTGTGTCGGCATATGATCCCCTTATAAGTGAATATTCAGGTTTTGGTGCCCTGTAAAGTAAATATTCCTCATCATCAATCTTTATCAAATCCACCCTGCATCTCTTTTTCTTTCTTGCACTCTCATTAAGTTCAGAACCCCTGTATCTAGGATCATGAAATGTACCTAGACCTATTCTTGTCAGGACACCAGGTCTTCCAGAGGCTATCTCCCTGAAGAATGATGTTGCAATTCCTATGCTAAAGGAATAGGCATCAAAAAATTCCTCATATACCATTTTCTGTAGGTATTCAGATCTGTAAAGATATGGTAAAAGCATTCCAGAAATAAAATCCCTGTCATTTTTTTCATAAAGGTCCTTTGCAATAACATCAAGTCCAGTCCCTGGCACACCTGGAAATGATTCTATTTCAATGAAGAGTTTCTTTGGTTTTCCATATTTTTTGTATGTATCGTATAGTGCATACATAAGTAAAAGTGGTGTAACAGAGTTATTGAATCCAGCTATTGCAATAGTGCTATTATCCCTTATTTCAACAAATTTTTCTTCAAGACCCTTCCTGTCTAGTAAATTCATTGGTATGAGATATCAAATTTTTTATTAAACGTTTTTCTTTGAAAAGATCTCTTTTGTTTCTTGATAAAAATCTTCAATTCTATTTTTATCAATGGAATCCCTTAAACTATCCATAAATTTCATCATAAACCTTATGTTATGTAAAGATAATAAATATAATCCTAGAAGCTCGTTTTCCTTCATAAGGTGATGTATATATGCCCTGGTATAATATCTGCAGGCATGGCAGTCACAATCCCTGTCAAGAGGTATTATTTGATCCCTATATTTTGATTTCCTTATATCAATGGCACCTTCCGATGTGAAAGCAATCCCATGCCTCGCATTCCTTGTGGGAAAAACAGAATCAAATATGTCTATGCCCATCATCACACCTCTGACTATGTCAAGGGGTGATCCAAGACCCATGAAATACCTCGGTTTTTCTTCTGGCAGGAGGTGTATGGAGTCTTCCAAGACCTTATACATAATCTCCCTTGGTTCACCGATGGAAAGACCACCTATCGCATAACCTTCGAAATCCATGGATGTAATCTGTGATGAACTAATTTCCCTAAGATCCTGGTATACGCCTCCCTGTATTATACCAAATGAAATACCTTTTCTTTTTTCCTTGAATTCCCTGGCCCATTTTGTTGTAAGTTTAACTGCCCTCTCTACACTTCTCTTGCTTTTACCATATGGAATACAATAATCAAGGGCCATAGCTATATCAGACCCAAGGCTGTTCTGAATGCTTGCACTCATCCCTGGCGTTAGAAGTACCTTGACACCATCTGAAGGGGACCTGAAATAAATTCCCTCATCTCTCACGCCTATCAGAAAATGTTCCTTTAGTATCTGAAAACCACCGCTATCCGTAAAAACTGGTTTCCTAAAACCCATAAATTCATGTATACCTCCGAAAAGTGATATTATATCTAAACCAGGTCTAAAGTATAAATGAAGTGAATTTGAGATTATCATTGAGACACCAAGTTTCTCTAGATCCCATCCAGGTATTGTTTTTACAGTACCCTTTGTTGCAACTGGCATGAATACAGGTGTTTCAACATCTCCATGGGGTAAATGCAGAACACCATGCCTTGATTTTCCCTGTCTAGATAATATAGTGAAAATTTCATCCCTCATATTTAATCCTCAATACAGTGGCATTGAGATCATAATAGGCAACTACTGTGTAATTTCCATAGGTATTCAATTTAAATGTAATATTGATTGATTGTCCTGGGCTAAGCATGATAGAATCGTTTACAACAGTTGCATTGAAGCTGTAAATTATATTTGTACTCTTTATAAACCTGACATATATGGTGCTGTTACCACTGTAAAATAGGGTATCATTAAACGTAGAATTTTTTGTATATACTGAATTATCCTTCCATTTTAATTGTGTGGAATTTGCAAATATGTTAAATGAAATGTTTAAGTATCTTGTTACCTTTGCAAGTTTAGTCTGGAATGTTAAGTTTATGTATGCATCATTCATTGGTATTGTCGATTTTGTGGAATAAATTGTAAATGGCAATAAAATTTGTCCTATTGATACATTGGAGATATTTTTTAGACCAGTAGTTAAAAAATCGTTTGATCTTTCAGATACTGTTATATTTATCATCTTATTCCCTGTGTTATTTAACAATATTGTTCCATTAATATAGTTAATATCCCCAAGAACCATATAATCCGCTTGCATGTTTGAATGTATTGTAAAGTTTTCTGTTAGCTCATATTGTGATATAGGTACAGGAACAAAAGTAACTGCTATGAGAAGTATGGCCGCAATGCCTACCATATATCCTTTTTTTGAGATTCTTGAAACATCGTTAAGTGATGGTGGGTGTGAAAGGCCCAGTATTAGGACAAAGAGGGCAAAGATCAACCATCCTAGATAGAAGAAGCCCATAAAGAATAGGAATGCAAGAAATGCATAACTGAGGTATCTTGATCTTTCACCCAATATAGCCCTAGCAATGTGTCCACCATCAAGCTGACCGATGGGCAAAAGATTTATTGCTGTAACTACAAATCCCACCCATGCTGCAAATGCTGTGGGGAACATGTAAGATGGTGAAGATACAAAGAAATTTATCAAGTAATAAATAATGGGAGGGAAAATTTCAGTTACATAAAGAGAATCCTGAACAACTGGATGGTAGATGGATCCAAGATAGTTCCCAAGGAATGCAATAGGTATTGCAACAAGGAAGCCAACTATGGGACCAGAGGCACCAATCTCCAAAAGTGCCTTTCTATCGGGTATTGGCTCCCTAATGGATATAAATGCACCTAAGGTACCAATTATCGATGGTGCTGGAATAAAGAATGGTAGGGAAGCCTTTACATTGTTCCTTTTGGCAGCAAAATAGTGCCCTAGCTCATGAAGGCCAAGGATTAATAGGAGAGGAATTGCAAAATATAGCGCGCCACCCGCTATTGCCTTTATTGAAAGCCAGTTTATGTTAAAATAGCCTGCATAATCCATAGCCCCTGCCAGGACTGTAGAAATCAGTGTGGCAATTAATAAAACAACATTAACATATATGCCCCTGAACCTTTGAGGTGGAAGCTTAATCACCTGGATTACATACTCACCTTTCTTTCCGGATAATGCAGGAACATATCCCTCTTTTTTGAGGGTTTTCCATAGTTCCCTGAATTCCTGTTGTACCCTTTCCTTATCCTCAGGAAGAACCACATGGAATTCTATATACTCTGGAAAGACCTTTGTCTCATAGACATAGAAATGTCTTCTTACCTCAGATTCAATCTCCTGTAAAGTTAAATCTCTCATTTTATTACACTCTCTACATATTCAATTATTTCCTTCGGGTTAAAATCTTCTAGAATAAGTATATTTTTGTTCACTTTTCCCTTGATAGGCAATCTTTCAAATAAATTCATTTCAGTATTGTTTATTAATACACCTAGTTTCTTACCATAGATGAAGAATACTGCATTTTTTTCCTTGAAATTCCTCAGTGATTTCATTATTAATGAATCATCAATTTCACCTTGGAAAATCTTTATCCCATCTCTCATCCTGTAGTTTGATAATATTCTCTCGCTTTCCAAAGAAATTATCATGTTTTCATAATTTTCCTTTATTTTGTTAAGTTCTTTCCATTCTTCAAAGAATCTTTTTGTTGATTTAGGTAATTCCTCTATGCCCACCCTTAATATGGAAGATGCCTCATGAAGAATATCCTCATTCTGATGTACTATTTTCAACGCACCATCACCTGAGGAGAATATTATCCTGGATACACCGTCCTGTATTCTTTCTTCCCTAAGTATCTTTATGAAACCTATCTCCCCAGTTCTTGAGACGTGTGTACCACCACAGCCCTCAGCATCATACTCACCTATTTTTACCACCCTTATTGTCTTACCAGGGGGTATTCCACCTTCATAGAGCTTGAAGCCATAAAGTCTTTCAGCCTCATTCCTGTCCAGCCAGGAACTCTCCACTTCTATATTTCCTGTTATCACCCCCAATGCAACCCTTTCAATCTCCTTCAACTCCTCCCTTGTTATTTTTTTATAGTGAGTAATGTCCAGCCTTGATAGGAATTCATCCTTCTGTGCACCTGCCTGCCATACATGTTTCCCAAGAACCTTCCTGCAGCTATAAAGTAATATATGTGTTGCAGTGTGATTTTTCATTAGCCTGTATCTCCTTTCCCAATCAATCCTTCCATAGACCTTACCACATTCTATTTTTCCATCAATATGATGAACAATAACTTCACCATACTTGTTTGTACCCTTTACTTTGTAGATCCTACCATTACATTCTAATGTTCCAATGTCACCGGGTTGTCCTCCACCCTCTGGATAGAAGCAAGTTTTGTCTAGAATTACTAGACCCTCCTCAGAATGAATTACATTTGCCTCAAACTCCTTCATATATGGATCCCTGTAATAAAGTTGCTCAGTTGGAGGAAAATTAAGTGTCTTCTGTTCCTCCCTTTCAATTTCTTGTCTCTCATGCCTTGATGCGACAAGTGATCTGAAGTTTTCAGGAATATCTATACTTATACCAAGTTTCCTTGCCCTTTCTGCTACAAGTTCAGGCTGTATACCATGGGTATCGTAAAGTTCAATGAGTTTCTCTGTGGTTACTACCTTATCCTTGAGTATTTTGTCAACAATGGCCATACCCTTATCCATTGTTTCCCTGTATTTCTCATATTCAACACTCAAAATATCCAAAATAATGGGAAGCATTTGTGGATCAAGCTGTCTTGAAAATTTATTGAACTGAAATTTTATTATCTCATCTATATATTTCTCAATACCCAAGTCCTCAACAACCCTGAAAAATCTCCTGATCACCATTCTTGCAAGATATCCTGCCTTAGAGTTTGATGGAACAATACCATCATTAAGCATAAATACAAGAGTTCTAGTGTGATCCACTATTACATGTATCTTTCTCAATGTTTCTATGAAAAATATGGTCTCTTCATTAAACCTTTTTTTGAGTTCATTGCCAAGATCTTCTTTGTTTTCTATAGAAACGAAATTTTTTACAATTTCACTATAGTTTTCAGGCTTCTTTATTCCTTTGATTGAAAAAATAAAATCAATAGTGTCCCCATAAATGGCATCAAAAACTGAGGGAGAGGCTTTTGAAGACCATACAAACCTTTCAAGTCCATATCCTGTATCAACAACCTTAAGTGGCATTGGAATAAACCTTTTTCCCTCTATCTCTATATCCCCCCTCTCATCCTCCTTGAACTCCATAAATACAAGTGTTGCAAGTTCCAGGCCTGCAACTATTACCTCTACAGCATAACCCCCATTCCCACCACCTATCCATGGTTTTTCCTTAAAGGTAACAAGATTAAGATCAACACCAAGGGATCTAAGAAATTCAAGAGAATATAACACAGTTTCATCCTTCCAGTATTTATAGTCATCTGGATAATTGAATGCATGGTGACCCAGCATTACAAAGCTTGTTAGATGCCTCCCTGTTCTACCAACATCATCAATGTCAACCATTCTTATGCATGGTTGAGGCACAACAAGTGGGTTTGCAGGAGGCGGCACCTGACCAGAGGTAACATGCGGCTGAAAATCGTAAATTGATGCGTTCACAAGAAATACATCCTTTCTCCATCTTGCAACTACTGGATATCTGCCTATTACCTTATGCCCCCTATCCTCAAAGAATTTTAGAAAATAATCCATCATTTCATAAAAATCCATAGCCCTGTTCATTACAGGCTTATCCATGAATGTGTAAGGATCGCAGGGAAATTCGCCACAAGTTTCTCTATCTTCCCTGGACCAGAATCTTGCACCGCATTTCTTGCAAACTCTTCTTTCAAAGCCATTTTCATGAAATACCCTTAAGTCTAGAGGATCCTTTTCCATTGTTTTTGTGATTATATGAAAGTTCATAAACCTTTTCTTATAATACCATACTAATGGAGCTAAATGAAAAATTCAATTGGCTATTCTCAAAGATGGGTATTGAAAATCTTTATCCTCCCCAGAAAGAGGCAATAAACAAAATAATGGAAGGTAAGAGTATAATTGTATCAATGCCAACTGCAAGTGGAAAAACATTAATAGCCTATTCAGCTATAATTAGGGCGCTTCATCTTGGAATGAAGGCTCTCTACGTTGTTCCCTTAAGGGCCCTTGCCATGGAAAAGTATGATGAATTGAAGGAGCTCCTTGGTAATGAATATAAAGTAATACTTTCCATGGGGGATTATGATTCTAGTTCAAGCGAACTTAAAAAGGCGGATGTTGTTGTGGCCGTGTATGAAAAAATAGATTCTGTTCTAAGACATGACCCTGATTATCTTTATTCAATTGGCGTGATGGTAGTAGATGAGATACATATGCTGCAGGATGAGGGCAGGGGTCCAACACTTGAAATGGTACTTACAAGGATGAAATTTATCAAAAATGGTGCACAACTTGTTGCCCTTTCCGCAACAATAAAAAATTATAAGGAGATTGCTGATTGGCTTGGTGCTGATTATGTTTACAGCGATTTCAGACCTGTTCAGCTTAGGATTGGCATTTACCATGACGGAATACTTGAATTTCAGGACGGTGATATTGAGTTTATAAAAGAAGATAAAAACAGAATAGGCAACCTTGTGAGAAGATCCCTTGAAAATGGTGGACAGGTACTCATATTTGTAAATAGAAGGAGCTATGCCGAGTCCCTTTCCGAAAAATTGAGGGAAATAACTAAATTATACAAGGATAACTTTGAAATTCCAGGCTCAATTGATGAGGAAAAGAACATATACGATGAAAAAATAATAGAAAATATTTCACATGGAGTTTGTTTCCATCATGCTGGTCTATCAAACACACAGAGGAAATATGTTGAAAAATTGTTTAAGGATAGAAAGATAAAATGCCTGGTTGCAACACCTACACTTGCTGCAGGTGTAAATTTGCCTGCAAGAACAGTCATAGTGAGGGATATTACAAGGTATTCCCAAGATGGTAGTGTACATATACCTGCATTTGAGATAAAGCAGATGTTGGGGAGGGCAGGTAGACCAAAATATGACCAGTTTGGGGAGGGTATTATTGTATCTAAAAAAGGATATATCAATATTGAATCCATTCTTGATTTAGAGGATATTACCTCTAGGCTGGGAAACTTTACAGCCCTAAGGATACACATTCTTGGTGTTGTTTCCTCAGGGATAGTAAACGATGAGGAGGACCTGGTGAAATTTTTCCAAAACACATTTCTATATTACAGGGGCTATTCAGATCTTGAATCTCTTATTAGGGATACCCTAAGTTTCCTTGAAGATGAGGAACTTGTTACAACCTTCAGGGGTCTTAGGGCAACAAAATTTGGAAAACTCGTTTCTGACCTTTACCTAGATCCAATAACGGGCATATTATTTAAAAACTCCCTATCACAGCCCTATGCAGATATATATTCACTTTATGTTATATCCTCTGCTGGTGAAATGGTCCCATTGATTTCCAGGGAGGAGGATATAACCTTCCCTGATCATCCTGGGTTCAAGGATATGAATGCTGATGCTTACAAGACAGCACTTATGCTTAATGACTGGGCAAATGAGGAGGAGATTAATGAAATAATAAACAAATATGGCATAGGCCCGGGTGATTTACATATGCGTGTTGAAATAGCGGACTGGCTTCTTTACTCCTATTCTAGGATAGCATATTTATTGAATTCACCCAATTCACTTCAAATTGAGCTTCTCTGGAAAAGAATAAAGTATGGTATAAGGACAGAACTTCTTGAACTTGTATCTCTCACTGGAATAGGTAGGGTAAGGGCAAGAATCCTGTATAACCATGGTTACAGGACCATTGAGGATATTGCCTCTTCGGACCCAGAAAAAATTGCAAAAATACCAGGAATAGGTGAAAAGACATCAAGATCCATAGTAAAGGAGGCAAAAATGATAAAAATGAGGAAAAAAAATATTTAAATATAGAAAGTTATAACAAGCCGATGGAGAAAAACGTGACTTTGTGGAAGGTCGGAATCCTCGGTGAAAGGGGTGTTGGAAAAACATCATTAATAAACAGGTTTGTATTTGGGAGTTTTCCACAAAATGGAGGAGATGACCTTTCACTACAGTTAGTGAGGAAGAAGATAGACTGTAATATTGCCAACCTTGAGGTTCTGTTTCAGGAGATGGATCCAGGTAACCTTTCACCAAAAAAGGTGGAGAATTCAAAGGCCCTTATACTTGTAAGCGATGTAACTAGAATGGAGTCATTGGATACCATAGAAAAGATAGGAAAAAGGGCACTTGACATAAACCCAAAGGTAAATATTGTAATTGTTGGCAATAAGTCTGATCTTAAATATATGGCTGAATTCTGGGTTGAAGAGATTAAATGTGTTTCAGATAATTTGAATGCCATTCTTTATGGAGTGGTGAGTGCCAAGACAGGGGAAAATGTTGAAGAAGGTTTTAAAATAATGTGTAAAAAGATAATGAAGGGAACGAACAAGGTATGATTTTTTCAATAAAAAACGGTAGGATATCCTTTAAGAATAGGTCAATAAGAAATAATCTTTTAAACGAGGGATATAATGTAATGGGAAAAAGGGATTTTTATCTTGATCCCATCGAAGCAATTTTTCTAATGAAGGAAAAGGGCGCAAAGATAGTAAGCGATGGAAAGGAAATGAATCCTGAAGATATTGAAAATATATTTAATGTTGATAAAAGATATTACGCTGTATATAGTGATTTAAGAAAAAGGGGATATAAAATAAATAATCTTCTTTACCTTGAAAGGGAAGGTCTTAACGTTTATATATTTTCCCCCAGGGATGCTGTAGTTCCAGAAGAACTGAGGGATTCAATTGTGGCAATAGTTGATGATGATCTAGACTGTACTTATTTTAAAATTAAGATGGAGGATGTTTATGGCGAATTTGATGGATACGATGATTATTTTATTGGTGGAAAGGGGGAGTTTAGTGATGAATACAAAAAGGAGCTGCACGATGACCTTGTGAGAAGAGGTTGTAGGGTAAAGTCAGGTCTAAAATTTGGCACAGAATTTATTGCTTACACGAATAGGGAGGATGTGCATTCAAGATATATGGTAAAAATACTCAGGAATGGTATGGAATGGATAGAGGTGGCTGGTCTTAGCAGGGTTGCAAATGGCGTTAAAAAGACTCTTTTACTTGCAACAAAAAACCAAGATTTCAAATACTATTCAGTTACATGGTTCAGGCCCTAAACACTTTTCCATAAAATAAGCATTCCTGGACCCCCTGTAGGGAATTAAATAGTAATTTTCAAGAACCTTGATCCTTCTGTATCCAAGTGACTCATAAAATTTTATTGCTCTGAAATTCTTTTCCCTTACCTCAAGAACAACACGCTTTTTTCCATATTTTATGCAAATATTTTCCATTTCCTTCATCAATACACTTCCTATCCCCTTCCCCTTCTCCCTTGGCATAACAGCTATTGACTCAACATGGCAGGAGCAGTCTTCAAAGAAAAATGAGATATAACCCTTTTCATCATAAAGTAGAACTATAGAGTTCATTATCATTTCCCTAATCTCATCGTCAAGGTAGGAAAATCTCCCAAACACCCTTTTCTCTATTCTTTTTATGATCTCAAAATCATCGATACTACCCTGCCTTATCATTCCATAATGTATAGAAAAATTAGGATTTATTTTTTAGGGTTAAAACTTGCAAATATTTTTAAGCTCATGATTAATTAATAATTCTATGGATAAACCCCTTGAGAATTACTGCATTTATCATAGGGAAAATATGTGCTTCTTTATAGTTTCTAAACCTACAAGATGCAGATTATGCTTCAACTTTGTTACATTTGATCAAAAGGTAAAATCAAAATATAAGATTACTAAGGATTATGCCACACTTTATGATATAATTAAGGAGGATAGGACCTTCAGGGCACTTTTCCCCCAAGAGGGAGAAAAAGTGCAAACCACACTGGGCATCTAAAAAATCCTTGGATATATGAATTGCCACAAAATAAGGAAAAGAACAAGCAATGAAAGTGCAATTGAAACACCATTGGCAATACTTTCATTTTTCATTACCTTATATCTTTCAAGCAATCCTGATATCATATCCTTGAGAACATAACCACCATCCAATGGGAGTAGTGGAAGCGCATTTGTTAGTCCAAGCATGAGGTTTATCCAAAATATCCAGTAAAATATGTTTGCAATCGGCCAGAACAATATAGGGGAGAATGGAGTTAAATAAACACTCTGAAAGTATGAAGGAAATGGTGAAAGGCCTATGAAGGGTAATGTTATTATGAATATGAAACCCTGCAATATTCCACCCGAGAATGGATTTGATAGCATGGAAATAATACCCTTTGGATCAGAAAATGTAGAATTCATGTATGCCATTGAAACTCCAAGGAAACCCTTCCCCTTGTATGATGGGCTGTTGTAATTTGGATAATAGTTTTCATAGAATTTATACTTGTCTATAAGTGTAACATTGTAATAAAGGTCCTTGCCATTGAAAATAAAATGGAGGAAGATATTTTCACCCGCCGTTGTGTTTTCCATAAAGGAATTGAAGTATGAGTAATTCCTAATTAAGATGTTATTTATAGATATCAATACCTCTCCATCTTTTATTCCTGCAGAGTATGCAGGACTACCTTGAAGAACATTATTTACCCATAGACCGGAAATAGAGTAAACTTGTTTTATAGAGGAGTCCCTAATTAAATTTAGGGGTACCAATTTTCCAGGGTCAATATTAATGTAATTTATACTGGAAGAGGTAACATTTATTCCATCTATTGATAGCAAAAGATCCCCTGCCTTTATTGACTGATTTCCAGAATATGTAACAAGCGCACCATTAGAAGGCGATGAAACTAAAGAGACCATTAAAATAAAAAGTACAAGAAATACAAAGGATACAACTATGTTTGTGGAAGGCCCTGCAGAAAAAACCTTCATCCTTATTTTTCTTTTGCTTTTTGCCAACTTTTCTTCATCAGGTTCAACAAATGCTCCAATAGGAACTATAAATAGAAGTACCCCCATTGATTTTATATTAATATCATTGTTTGCACTTTGTAATCCATGTGATAGTTCATGCAATACAACTGCAACAATTATGGCTACTATGCCATATGTAATAGGTATGAACGGATTGATACCTGGAAGTCCGATTGCTGCAAGTGGTGAAGGTGCAAGTGATTTGGGCAATCCTATTACAAGTATTGCCTCCCAAAATAAAAGCGCCATTGTAAGAACCATGAATATTAATGTGAGAACAATGGAAAATAATCCATACTTAGACCAAAATGATTTTTTGCCCCATTTTTCTATATAATCCTTCCCCCTTGTGGTACTTATCATCAGCGCAGGTCCATAAGGTCTAATTATCCTATATTTCTTTTTTGAAACATATAAAATAATAAGAAACCAGAATAAAAAAATTAAAAGAATTATGGTAAGCCAGGGCATAATCAAAGATAACCTATTTTTTCAAGCTCTTTTTTGAGCTTATTAACTGCCTCTATGATCTCCTCTTCCCTCTTTGCACCTGTGCATACAACCTTTCCGGAACCAAATAATAGGAGAACTACCTTTGGTTCCTCTACCCTATATACCAGGCCGGGAAATTGTTCTGGCTCATATTCAACATTCTCAAGTCCCAGGCTCATGGCAATATCTGTAAGGTTTAAATCTACACCAAGATCATAGACAGCAACTATGTTCTGAACAATAATTTCTGGTTTCTCATAAACATCAATACCAGCCTTCCTCAGTTTCTGTATTATTGTGTCTATTGTTTGATTTACAGCACCAATATCCTTTGCTCCAGTGCAATTTACCTTTCCGCTCCTGAAGATTAGGACGGCAGTCTTTGGAACGTGTAGCCTGTATATAAGGCCAGGAAACTGGTCTGGTTCGTATTCCGATCCATCAAGAACAATTGCTATCCTGCTCAAATCCAGTTTATCTGCAATTGTAGTTGAGGCCACTATGTTTTCAATAGTCACCTTATCGTCATTCATAAAACTTCACCTTTAAACTTGTATTTAAATATAGTATTTATATTTTGGTCTTTAACCATAACTGATAGAATAATGCACCCCCGAACCTCCTACCCTCCCTTATAAGTCTCAGCCCATTATTTTTAAACATTCTTTCAATTCTTTTCCTGCTTGGATAATCAAGATAAGTGAAAAATAGTGTGAAATATTCATGTATAAGCCTACCCCTGGTTACAAGAATTGATGATAAAACAGGAAAAATTAGTATATAAATGAAAAAAAAGAATTGGATTATAGGATTGTCTGGTTTTCCAATATCCACAAGCAAAAACTTTCCATTTTCATTCAAGACCCTTGATATCTCATTTGCTGCCTTTTCATGGGAGATTGCATCCCTGAATGAAAATGCACAGGTGATGAGATCAAAGGAAGAATTCCTAAAGGGCATATTCTCAAATTTTCCAAGAATCCTTTCACCCTTTACCCTGTTGATCGCTAGTAGACCTTTTGATGGGTCCATCATAAATACATTTTTTACACCTAACTTTTTAGTAACAATCTCAGCCATGTTCCCTGGTCCAGAACCAGCATCAAGATAATCATTTGCAAAGTCAATATTTTCTAGACCCTCCTCCCTTATATATTTATCATTTCCAAGGCTCATTATACTGTTCATTTTTTCATAGTATGGCATCAGCCTCTCAAGACTCTCCTCAAGATCCTTCCATCTATAATCTTTCATCTAAAAACTTTTCCCCCTCCGTAAATCCTAGGCATTTTTTCTTGCTGTCCAATCACATAATAGTCTTCTGTTATTGCAATTTCCTGTTCAAGATCAAGCAAGATTATATTTGATGAAATATCGGAAACATTTGCCGGATACTTTCCCATGTTTGTATATAACTGTACCTTTGCGCCAGGATATAGTTCCTCCTTTACTGCCAGGCTTCTTTTTACCTTGATCCTGATTGAAGAGGAGGTCATAAACCTTTCATGAGATGCAAGAATTGAGCCTCTCTCCACATCCTCGGGTTCAACACCTCTGAGGGCAAGACCCACCCTTGCACCTACAGGTGCCATTTCAACATCCACATCCTGCATCTGTATGCTTCTTATTTCTGTACTTTTTTGACCAGGAAAGATTCTAATCTCCTGATGCTTTACTATATTGCCAGATTTAACAAAGCCAAGGGCAACAGTACCTACACCCTTTACACTAAAGGACTGGTCTACAACAACGTAACCCTCTCCGTCCGCATTCCTTTCCCCAAGACCATTCAGAAAATCCAATATGGAATCAATATTCCTGCCGGAATAAGAGTAATTCTCCATAGGTGTATTTTTAACGAACATCCTAATCTTTTTAAGATTATCCTCTTCGCCTATGAAAATGCCTCTTTCTATATTGAAACTTTCAAGTGCAACAAGTACCTCCCCAAGATCCCTATCTATTTTTCCTACGTCTATTATTGCAGCATCTGCCACGGAGGCTGCCAGAGCAAGTGGAACGATTCTCTCAGGAAATTTTATTGGGAGAAGAAATGTAAAGACATCGTTTCCACTCTTCCTATTGTAATACCTAATATCGGTTTCAGATCCCTGCTTTGATATATTTTTTAACAAAGTTTCATCCATATACGAAATCAGGGTATGATGCATAAGCTACACCTTAAATCAAAATCTCATTTATACTAATTAACTTTTTGAATTAGTATTCATTATCATTATACATGGCTTGCGGTAAGATTTTAACAACTTGGAGTATAGGGGGGATGTACTGGATTAAGATTATTTATTCTATCGCATTTTACATTTTAGGAATAATATTAATTGTAGCATCACATTTTTCCATATTTGGTTTTTTGGTTGGATTTCTATTAATAACATTGGGAATAATATATGGCTCATTTTTACCTCGCCGCGGTACACCAGGTAAAGACACAATATATGCTAAATTGTTTGAAAATTGCTATTTAGGCTATTCTGCTCCCCTTGGCCTACCTGATGTATCTATAGATTTTTCAAAAAATCCAAAATTGCTTGTTATAAGGTATGCATACTATTTTTCTCCTGGCCTCTTCAGGGCACTGGATCTTCCTTGGCAGGGATGGAACATATTATTTATAGAAGGTAAAGGTATTGCATGGGGTCCCAATTTCTCAATAGTAAATTATATAAGGAGGGATCATGTGTTTATGGGGTCGGTTATAAAAAGGTTTAGAGAACTAAATCTAGAAGTTGAATATGTCACACTTGATCCCCAATATATGGATATATTTGTTGAAGAAATGAAAAGGGTAGCTCCTTCTCAAATGAGCTTAAAAGAAATGATAAGGGAAATAGGTTTGTTAGAGGATGGTACTTTTGCATCAAAAAGGCCTGAAAAAATTTATGAACCTCCTCAAAATCTTCAGAGGGCTAATGTGGACCAAAGATACGAGGATCTCCTTCCAGGGATACTCTCAAAATATTAGCCACCGTAGCTCAGTAGGTAGAGCGGCTGATTCGTAATCAGCAGGTCGGGGGTTCGAAACCCTCCGGTGGCTCTTCATTGAATAGATTATTAAAAAAGATATTTTTAAATAGTTTTAGAAATTCTTTCTATTTATGATTGTGAAGGGCAACATTGAAATTATAGAAGGAACTATGTGTAATGTATATGTGTTTAAATTGAACGATAAGATTATTCAGGTGGATGCAGGAATGAAGGGAAGCGCGAAAAAAATAATTGATTATTACCAAAAAAGGAATCTAAGGCCTGATGTTGTATTAATCACACATTACCATATCGACCATATAGGATCTCTGGGAATAATAAAGGAGAAATACAATCCTGAAATATATGCGAATAAATTGGAGATACCTGTTATAGAGGGTAAATCAAGTATGGGAAGGCCTAAATCCCTTGGGGCTAGAATAATGTTCTCATTCATGAAGCCAGATAAAGTAAGTGGCATTAAGCCCTTAGAGGACCTGAAGATTGAAGGCCTTAAGATTTTAGAAACACCAGGGCACACACCAGGAAGTACATCATTCATTGTTGAAAAGGAGAACTCTGTTTTTATAGGAGATGCAGCATCAAGTGTTAATGGAACCTTGCAAATAAACGAGAAATACACAATGGATATGGAAAAAGCAAAGGAATCTCTTAATAAGATAAGATCACTTAGCCCAATACTTGTACTGCCTGGCCACGGTGAGCCTCTTCAGATCTAGATATTTTTTATCCCGTGGCCAGTAAGTATAATCAAATTTTCCCCATTATATTTTTTCTTTTTCAGAGCAGCATAGGCGGTGGCCGAGCTATATTCAACAGATATACCCTTTTTTAATAGTTCCTTCCTTGCCTCAATAATCTCATCTTCTTTTACTATTGTGCATTCATTGTTTCTCATTATACTGAGCATCTCATCCAGCAGCAGGGGCGATGTACTTATTAATGCATCCGCTACAGAAGTAATTTTTTCAGGTGGAATATATTTTTCATTTCTAAGTGCATGGCACAAGGGAGAAACTTGTTCAGTTTGAACTGCAACAAATATTGGCATTTTCTCAATTAAATTATTTTTGTAAAGATGTAAAAAACCATAATAAACACCAAGCAGCAATGTACCAGCAGAAACAGGAATAAAAATCCTATCTGGAAAACTATTTTTCATATCCCTAAAAATCTCATAGGAAATCATTCTCATTCCATCCCTGAACTCTGGATTTATCACGTGGCTGGCAAAGTACCCTTCAGCATTCATTGCCTCCCTTGCCACATCACTCCTTGAACCACTTATCCTGTGTATTTTTGCGCCATAGGATTCTATTTGCTTTATTTTGAATTCGTTTGCCTTTTCTGGAACATAGATATGTACCTCCAATCCTGCCCTTGCTCCATAGGCAGCAATTGATGCTCCAGCATTTCCAGATGAATCCTCATTTATTCTTTTTATTTTATTTTTATCAAGATAGCTTTTCAGAGATGATATAAGTGTAACAGCACCCCTATCCTTGTATGAAAGTGTTGGTGATATATGCTCCATTTTAAAAATAGCATCATCATATAAGAGTGGCGTATTTCCCTCACCTAGGCTCACCCATTCATCAATGTAAGGAAAATTCTTCCTAAGATCGGAATGGAATTCCTCCTCAAAAAAAGGCTTGAACAAGCCTCCACACCTACTACAAAAAAGTTCATGATCCCTCCTTTCTTCACCACATCTGTTGCATATAAATTTCATAATTTTTAATATATCAATGGTAAAAAAAATTTACTGGAAAAGTATTTATATAATTTAAGTATATTCACGAAAAGATCATTTGAATGTTTAAATAAAAAGGTAGGTGTAATAATGACATTCTGGCAAGGTAGATCAAATAGGAAAATGACCGGTGGTAAATATAGGCAATTTAGGCATAAGAGGAGATACGAGCTTGGGAGTGATCCCGTGCTCACCAGACTAGGGGAAGAGAGGAAAAAGATTGAGAGAACATTTGGTGGTCATTATAAGATAAAAATTTTATCAACTAATATGGTAAATGTATATGATCCAGAGGCAAAGGTAATAAAAAGGGCAAAGATAATTACAGTGAAAGAGAATAGGGCTGATCCACATTACATCCAAAGGAACATAATAAATAAGGGTGCAGTAGTACTTACAGAACTGGGCATGGTAAGGATAACATCCAGGCCCGGTCAGGATGGTGTCCTGAACGGCGTTTTGATAGGGAAATGATAATTTATACATCCTATTTTAAAAAAACACTTTCTAGGAAAATGGGTAGGAAGGTGCCCAAGTCACTTGCATCTGATGCCACACCCGAAAAGGTTGAGATGGCATTGAAGAAATTGAACATTAAGTATGAGATTCAGGATAAAAAATATCCAAAGCACTGGTATGATGATAAAATCAGATTTTATATAGAAACAGAAAAAAATAAAAGCTATCTATTAAAGGAGATAGCTAAAACAATAAAAACAATTTAATTAAAACCTTCTCTTAAAGTCTCTTCTTCCACCACGATTAAATGGTCTCCTTTCAGACCTGAACTCTTGCTGGTGCTCCTGGGCACTGAGGTCATTCTCTGTGTTAACATTCTCAACTGTTTCCTCGCTCTTTTTAATAGAGCCATATTTGCCCACGTTAAGTCTCATATGCCCTCTTACCAGCGTCACATATCCATTGTCTATGTATAGTGTATCGCCCTGGGTAATATCGTTTGACTGCTCCCCCCAAAGGGTAAGTGTTATCAATCCTGTCTCGTCTCCTATTACCACTTCTGTCAATTTCCTGGATTCTCCATATCTTGTCTGAATTTCCTTCGTTTCTCCAATGCTGGTCACTTTTCCCAAAACATTAACCCTTTTTGATTCAGGGCTAAGGTCTTTTATTTTCGTTACGTTTTCCATACTTTCTTCCTTCTTTTTTCTTTCTTTGAACGGTTTTACTCCTTGTCCATCGGAAAAGAGCCTTCCGTTCACTCAGAACAATAGATTATCATATTTAAACATTTCCCTATTCCTTTGGTATTTGTTTCTTAGGCCTGCTACAAACTGCCTGAAGGTCCCCATCATAAAAAATCTCCCTATCAGGATGCTTTTTCCTGAGCTCCTCCATAAATTTATAGACCTCCTCAACTGTAATATCAGGGTTATCCTTAAGCCTCAAATGGACTGTCTTTTCATCCTGATTCATTTAATTAAAGTATTCTTATTTACTATAAAAATCTTTTTTGTTTTGTGTCGAATAATTTTTTTTAAAAAAGATTTATTATGTTTTTTATTTATTTTATAGACGCTACATCTAAAACTTCATTATTACTCTCTGTAATCGATTCTAATCATCGATCTGATCAATCATTAAATTTATTTTAATTAAAGCACCTCTTAAATTTCCTTTATTAATTCAATTTATAATCTATTAATTTTAATATAAATTATTATATTTATTTTTTTAATTATCCTTTAGCCAATCACGGTAAAAAATCTTATTAAAAACTAGTTTTTTGAATATTAAATTTAGTGAATCATAGATGGCTAGTATTATGAAAATTTTATAAGGCTTTTTTTTTATAGGTAATTATGAAGGGCTTTAGATGCATGCTTGTTACATGGAAAAACATTGAGGATTGGGTTTCTGAGGTAATAAAAAAGATTGAACTGGATAAATATAATCCAGAAGTGATTATAGGCCTAGCAAGGGGTGGTCTTGTACCTGCAAGGCTTATATCTGATAGGATGCAGATTAAGGATCTCTATGCAGTTAAGACAGAGCATTGGGGAATTACCGCAACACCTGATGGTCAGGCAAGGATCACCCAAACATTACCTATTAATATTTCAGGGAAAAGGGTTCTTGTTGTTGATGATATAACGGATACAGGACAGAGCCTTAGTCTTGCTGTTGATCACGTAAAAAATATGGGGCCCAGTGAGTTAAAATCAGCAACATTATTGCATATACTCCATTCAAAGTACATTCCCGATTATTATGCTGATGTTGTTCCAGAGGACAAATGGACATGGTTTATTTTCCCTTGGAATGTTTATGAGGATTTAACAAACATTACATTGAAAATAATGGATGAAAATCAGGTTACAATTGAATCGCTTCAGGATATATATGAAAAATATTTTCAGATAAAACCAAAAAAGTCACAGCTAAATGAAACATTGTCAATACTTATAAAAAAGGGGAAGATTGTGAGGGATGGAAAAATATACAAGAAATTATAATGTTTTTTCAACAGTTTTTGATATCTCGCGCTGAAATATTGTAATAAGATCCTCTAAAATCTCCTTTTTCATATCCTCAGGCATTGATGCTATAATAAGTGAAATGAAGGATTTTGAAAATTCAGTAGTGGCAGCAATTTCGTGCAATTTTGCATCAGTGTATTTTTTAATTGCCTCCCTAATTCCCTTTTTAATTTCTGGATTTTTTTCTAAAATATTTTTAAGATAATCCTTAAGTTCATCCTTTACAATATCCCTTAGAACCTCAGAAAAAAGATTTTCATCTGGCAAAGATTTCTCCACCATCTTCATTATCTCATTAATATCCATGTTTTTTGTTATATCTTAGTCAATATTAAGATTTCCCCTCTCTATCTTTGCCCTATCACTAATTATGGCGCTATTACCGCTAGGATCGTTTATTATTATTGTAAGCCTCTCAAGCCCATTTCTCATTTTTCCAATCTTTTTTAGTCTTTCCAAAATTTCTTTTCTCTCATTCTCACTAGAATCCCTTAAAAGCTGTGACATTACATTTATTATCCTTAAAAGTAGGCCCTCCACATTTGAAACAAAGGACTCCCCATATGTTACTGGATCTATAGATACACCAATCTCAGGTATCATAATGCTTGCGTGTGATGATCTTATTACTCTTACCTTAAGATCTTCCTCACCCGAGGCCACAAAAGTAATTTTTACTGGTTCTTTCTGGTCGACCAAAAGAACGTCATTATGCCTGTAACCGCATGAAGAACAGTAGCTGGAAATTAGGAGCATCCTACCAAAATATTCAATATTTTCCTCTCTAAAGTTTGTTTCAAGCGTATCCTTGCCACAAACAGGACATCTTTCCCTCATTTTTGCTCAAGCCAATCCCTTAGTCTTCCAATTACAATATATTTTTTATTTTTAAGAGAATCAACAGATTTTGAACCTGTAAGGAACATCGCCGCCTTCAATTCCTCCACTATACTCTGCATTTCATCAAGTAGGGGCTTATATCCCTCTTTTGCATATTTAAGCACATGACCTGCCATACCCACCAAATCTGCTCCTATAACCAGGGATCTAGCAACATCAAGGCCGTTCCTTATCCCACCTGAGGATATAATCTTAACACCCAAACCTTTTGTTCTGATTACAGAATATGGTGAAGGTATACCCCAGTCCCAATAGGTCAAACCGAGCCTTTCCCTTATTTTGTCATTTATTTCCTTCGCCCTGTAATGTTCAACTGCTGCAAAGGATGTTCCTGAGACCCCAGATACATCTATTGCCATCACACCAGCCCTTTTTAATCTCAGAGCAATATCAAAATCTATCCCTGCACCGGTTTCTTTGGCTATAACAGGGAACTTGGAGCATATGTCCTTTAGTCTCATCTCTATACCACTTGCCCTCTTATCCCCCTCTGGCTGAACTACCTCCTGTAGAAAGTTAAAATGTATGTCTAGAAAATGTGCATCCAGTGTGTTCATTATAAATGAGAGCTCATCATCGTTAACAGCCTTTTCATGGTGCTGCTCTATTAGCTGAGGTGCCCCAATATTTGCAATCCTTAGAGGTATGTCATAGTCCCTTATTACAGAAAAAGTGTCCATTAACTCCCTGTTCTTAAGCAAAACCCTCTGACTACCAACACCCATGCCAATCTGAAGCTCAGAGGCCACTTTAGCTATATTCTCATTTATCACTTTTGCCTGTGGAAAACCACCAGTCATTGATTCTATAATTATTGGATACTTTAGGTTCCTTCTATAAAAGTATGTTTCTGTGGAAATGTTATCGTAATTTATTTCAGGCATTGCATTGTGAATTAAATATATATCATCCCAGTAATTATAGTGTGCCATAACATCCTTTTCAGATGCGATTGAAACATGGTCAGATTTTCTATTTTCTATCATGGTAACACCCTCGTTCCTTTAACATAATCACCAACCATTGCCCTTCTCAACCTCCCCCTTACAAGACCATTAATCACAAGAACATCAATACCGAGCCTTGCAATGGCCCTCATGGCCCTCATCTTACCCTCCATCGATCCAGTTACATCTGGAAAAATGCCATCGAATTGTATGTTATCCTTTGAAGAAACAGTTTCTAAAAGTATTGCATCATCATAAACCTTAGGATTTTTGTCGTATATTCCATCCACATCAGTGACAAAAATTACCCTTTCTGGCCTTAATGCCTTTGCAAGATGGAATGCTATTTGATCACCAGAACATATGCTCATTCCCTTCTTTGGATCAAGAACAATATCACCGTAGATCACAGGTATAAAACCCCTTTGAATATAGTCGACAAACCTCCTATAATTGAATTCTTCACCCACCATATGGAATGAATGCAAGGGTAATGTAATTGCGGGCTTACCGTTCCTTATGAGATATTCAATGATCTTTGTGTTAAGTTCCTGAAGATCCCTTGATACCTTTGAATATTCTAGCCTATTTTCCTCTTTTAATCCATCATTTAAATGATGTATATCTGCCAGATAGTGACCAAATGATCCTGCACCATGAATTAATATTGAATCATTTGGATAAAATTCATATGCAAGTCTTTTAATAATATTCTCCCTTATTTTCCTGTATTTCCCCTTGTTAGTGATTACACTGCCACCTATCTTTACAATAAGCATCTAGGACACCAGTTCAAGAAGAGAAGGATCAACCAATTCCTTGGGGTACCCTAGTCTTATGGCCATTGAAAGGAAGTTTTTGGCCGCAAATTTATTTCCCTTTTCGTTTGCTATTCTTGCCTTATAATACCATGCAACCGGGTTTTTTTGATCCTTTTGAACTATATTGTTGAAGAATTTTTCAGCAGAATCCTTATCACCAGATACGAAGGCTCTTATTCCATCCTTTTCTGGAAAGAAATCCTCTATTGTCTTTAGATCTATACCTGCCTTAAGTATTTCTTCAACAGCAGGAAGTAGATCCATGGACCTCCCTATGGATGATAAAAGCCTATCAAGCTTCTCCCTAAATGATTCATTTGATCCAAAGTTTTTAAGGTGCTTTCTCAGGGTAGGGGGATCATAAAGTGCAATCATTAGGGTATTCTCGTCCGGTTCTTCTTCCCCAAAAGTGAGTTCTCCAAAGAGATCCTCCGCAACTTCTTCCTTTTCTTCCATCTGCGATTTCAATATTATCAATTCAGGATCATCAGGCGCAAGCTTCTCCACCTTCTCTATAAATTGCTGTGCCTCAGATTTTTTCCCCATTGATAATAACATTCTTGCCTTAGCCTTCAATAACTGGGGATTGTTTGGTAAGAGCTTTAGCCCCTCATCAACTAAATCCAAACTATTTTTTGATAGTGCCAGCTGGAGGTAAATCATTGCCGCCTCCTCCTTCATTCCCTTTGAAATGTAAAAATTTAGTTTTTCATTTAATGCATCCATATCGTTTGGGTTTACTGCTAATATCTTGTCAAGGAGTTCTATTTTATTTTCTGAATATTTCATAGCCTCTCTGTACCATTTGATTGCCTCGGAATCCTCATGCCTTATCCTAAATAGGTCACCAAGTAGTTCCATTGCCTTGTAATTAGTGGGGTCAAGTTCTATTGCCTTTTTAAGATTTACAATAGCATATGGAATCTGTAAATTCTGGCTGATTAAAATCCTGCCTATCTCATACCATGCCTTGACATTTTTTGGATCCAGCTCCTTTACCTTTTCAAAATAATCTATGCTTTTATCCTTATCGCTCAATTCAAAAAGTAATTCTCCAGCCTCCAATAATATTTTTATTACCTCCTCCTTATTTTCCTCAATTGCCATCTTTTCACTTTGATCTGCATCACTGATAAGCCTGTGTATCTTTCTTAATGTAACCTTGGCATTGTTGGGATTTGTCTTTGCCTCATTTCTACCCTGCTCTAAAAGATCCCTGAGCATCTGCATAAAGGTGGTAGAAGGTCCTCTTCTTCCAAGTAAAGGCATGTTTTTTTATATATTCTTTTCACTAATAAATTCTTCGATTTTTAAATTATAAAATAGTTAATGTGTAAGAAATATTTATATAGAAGAACTATTTTATCCGATAAAGAGGTGAAAGGTAGATGATGGCAGGACAGCCAATATTAATTCTTAAGGAAGGTACAAAGAGAGAAACTGGAAGAGATGCAATGAAAAATAACATTCAAGCTGCGATTGCAATAGCGGAGGCAGTGAGATCCACTCTTGGACCTAGGGGAATGGACAAGATGCTAGTAGATTCCCTTGGGGATGTTGTGATTACAAATGATGGTGTTACAATAATGAAGGAGATAGAGGTGGAGCATCCTGCTGCCAAGATGATGGTAGAGGTAGCAAAGACACAGGATACAGAGGTGGGCGATGGTACAACAACAGCAGTTATGCTTGCAGGTGAACTTCTCAAGCAGGCTCAACAGCTTCTTGAGCAGAACGTTCATCCAACGGTAATATCAACAGGGTACAGGATGGCGGCGGAAAAGGCCAAGGAAATACTTGAAAAAATATCAAGGGGCATATCTGAAAAGGATGATGATGTGCTTAAAAAGATAGCTATGACTGCCCTTGGAAGCAAGGGAGCAAGCATGAGCAAGGATCTACTTGCAGATATTTCTGTGAAGGCTGTTAAAAAGATAATTGAAACAGTTGATGGAAAAAGGATTGCTGACCTGAACAATGTACAGGTGGTAAAGAAACAGGGAGGATCCATTGATGATACACAGATCATAGATGGAATAATCGTAGATAAAGAGAAGGCACATCCTGATATGCCACAGGTGGTGAAGAATGCAAAGATTGCTCTTCTAAATGCTGCACTTGAAATTAAGAAACCTGAGATTGATACAAACATACAGATAAGGGATCCATCAATGATACATTCATTCCTAGAGGAAGAGGAAAAGATGCTTAAGGAAATGGTGGAAAAAATCGCTGCTACTGGGGCAAATGTGGTATTTTCACAGAAGGGAATTGATGATATGGCACAGCACTTCCTTGCAAAGAAGGGCATATATGCCGCAAGAAGGGTAAAGAAGAGTGATATGGAGAAGCTTGAAAAGGCCACAGGTGCAAAGATAGTTATGAACCTTGACGATCTTACTCCCAACGACCTTGGACAGGCAGAAAAAGTGGAGGAGATCAAGATAGGAGAAGACCACCTCACATTTGTCACTGGATGCAAGAATCCAAAGGCAGTTTCAATACTTGTCAGGGGAGGCACAGAACACGTTGTGGATGAGATAGAAAGATCAATACAGGATGCCCTTCATGTGGTAGCAAAGGCAATAGAGGATGGGAAAGTAGTAACAGGTGCAGGCTCCGCAGCTATAGAAATATCCCTGGGCCTGAGGGAATATGCCTCAAGTGTAGGTGGAAGGGAGCAACTGGCAATCGAGAAGTTTGCAGATGCAATGGAAATAGTTCCCAGGACCCTTTCAGAGAATGCTGGTCTGGATCCCATAGACATGATAATAAGCCTGAGAAAGGCACATAAGGATGGAAATAAAAACCATGGTGTAAATGTGTTCTCAGGTCAGATAGAGGATATGTGGAAACTTGGAGTAATAGAACCAATCAGGGTAGGTCAGCAGGCAATAGATTCAGCCACAGAGGCAGCAGTGATGATTCTTAGGATTGATGATGTGGTGGCTGCAAAGGGAGGAGCAGCAGGCGCAAAACAGCCAGAGAAGAAGAAATCTGAGGAATCCGAATCCTCAGATTAAAATCCTTTTTGAAGCCTTTTTTACCTTTTCCACAAAATCTTTCTCTGTTACCACCATTATTTCATAATCATATGGTCTTCTAGACCTGATTGCCTTTACTATTCTTGATTCCTCACTTAGTTTTACTATTTTTCCATTTTTAGTCAAATTCAAGTCAAGGCCACTGAACCTTGATGTTTCATTTACAGGAAAGTCAACAATAACATATTCCTGGGGTATTCCAGATTCCTCAGCAATCTCCCTTTCAATCCTTTTTGGATCAATCTTTTTAAGATCCTCTGGAAGTTCTTCTAGATAATATGCCCTCTTGAAAAGGTTCCTGTATTTTATCCTTAGTCCAATCTCCCTTGCAAAACCATTTGAATTTATTAGCATTGATAAAAGTTCAGAATCATTCATTGAAACCAGCTTGAATGGATCCATCTTAATATAATTCAGCGCTTTGCAGATCATAAGTTCTGCAATCCTTGCAGTCTTATGGAAATAAACAGAAGAGTACATGAGTGCTCTTGCCACCATCACACCCTCTAGAGCCTCTTTCCCCTTTATATCAAAAACTATCTCATTCTCATAAAGACCTATTGTATTGTATATTCTTTGAATATCAATTATACCGTAGGCTACACCTGTATAATGTGAATCCCTTAAAAGATAGTCAAGCTGGTCAGCATCCAGATCCCCAGAAATTATTTCACCAAGATAATTGTGTTCATTGAACCCCATATTCTTTTTATTGAACCTTATTATATTTACAATATCTTTGCTATCTATAGAGTACTCCTCAAGTATTTCCCCTATGAATCTCCTTTTTCCAGGATATTCACCTATAATGTCAAAATCACCAAATATTATCTTTGCACCAATATCCTCATGTCTAAGGCCTGTCCTTTCATAAATATAATCCTCCAAGGCATGTGAAAAGGGTGGATGCCCTATGTCATGGAGAAGGCCAGAAATCTTCAGTAGGTTAATCTCATATATATCAAGATTAAGATTGTTTCCAAGAACACCTGCAATATGCGAAACTCCAAGCGAATGTTCTAGCCTTGTATGGTTTGCACCAGGAAAAACTAAATAATTCAATCCAAGTTGTCTGACATTGCTCATCCTCTGTACCTCAGGGGACTCGAGAATTGAAAGTAAAGGCTCCTCCACCCTGATGCTCCCATGGATTGAATCATGTATGATTTTAAATTCCATTTTACCACTTTTGAGATTTGGTACCAGGCCACTGGGGTGGGGTTAAGGAATGATAGTAGCTTTCCCTGCCCCCGCCTCCATCCCGCACCCCTCCGAGCATCGCAGGTTCACGGTGCCGCTGCTCCCTTCCGGGCCTGGCGGTTTTCCCGTGATAAAGGCACCCTTGCCTCCCTTTGGAGGCAGGTATGCCACCCCCAATCCCGGAGGACAGGATTTCAATAGCTGCAGGACAGGACTCCTACCATTCCCTCTCCCGCCCCCAGCAGTCGCCCCTGCATCTAGACTTCAGGTAAAGGGGAACGCCTACCTCCCCCGGCCTAGCCTGGTACCATAATCCTAATTTTGAATTTATTTAAAAATATTTCTGATGTGAATTTGAATTGTTTTTATAAAAATTTTTTCATTCAATTGCCTTGTATCTTCCTGTAAACGGCTGGTACACAAGATTGTCCCTTGCAAGAACGTTCAATATCTTTCTCACCTCATGTTCATCTATGCCAGATCTTACCTTTGCTTCCCTTATTATCTCATCCTCCCCTGCATAGCCCTTTCCAGTGGAAAGATCCTTTATTATATCCATTATTGTTTCATACTTGCTCCTTTCACCCGATGGAATAGTGCTTACTACCCTGTCTATGTCTATTGTTCCCTCTGGGGTAGTTGCAATGTCCTCTATGAAGTGCTGGATTATTTTAATTGCCCTCTTTGCATCCTCAGCAGTGGCAATGTTGCTGAGCCTAGCCCTTGCAGATGCCTGTGTCAATCTTATAAGAGCCTCCATCTGCCTTGCCGTTATCGGTATGCTCTTAGTTGGTGTTTGGTTGTAAAGATTTCTCATTTTGAGGTAGTATTGCTTGAGCTCCTCCCTTGCATCAGGCATTATCCTTGGAATTATGTGCTTTTTTGCATATGCAATGTATTTTTTGAAAAATTCATCATCTATTTCCTCTTTTTCACTCTCTCTTTCCATATGAACATCCAATATATGATCAGCAATCTGTGAATCTATCTCTCCAGGTATGTCAGGCATCTTGAATATTGCATCAAACCTGGAGAGAAGTGTAGGTGGTAAGTTCAACTGATCGGACAATGGCCTGGCAACATCGAACCTGCCAAACTTAGGATTTGCTGCAGCAAGTATTGAACACCTAGCCATAAGGGTAGCATTCATACCTGCCTTTGATATTGTTATTGTCTGCTGTTCCATTGCCTCATGCATAGCTACCCTGTCCTTATCATCCATTTTATCTATTTCATCTATTGCCGCTATTCCATTGTCTGCAAGAACTAGAGCACCTGCCTCTAGGGTCCACCTACCTTCGCCAAATTCCTCCTTGGTGGCTGCTGCAGTTAAGCCTGCAGCAGTTGATCCCTTTCCAGAGGTGTAAATACTTTTTGGTGCTATGTTTGTAATGTATTTCAATAACTGAGATTTTCCTGTTCCAGGATCACCCACGAGCAGTATGTGTATATCCCCCCTAATCCTTGTACCATCCCTCCTCTTCAACGGTACCCCTCCGAAAAGCTGTAATAATATCGCCTCTTTCTCGATGTCAAGACCAAAAAGTGTACTTGCTATTTTTTTCCTCAGCTTTTCAATAACATTTTTATCCTGTGCAAATTCCCTTATCCTTTCCACATCCTCCTCAGTCAGATTAATTGACTTGTATTCCTCCTTTATTGATTCCACATTTATTGCATGAAGGTATATGTCAAAAACAACACTTGGGAATTGCTTGGTGCCCCTTGGCCTTGTTTTAAGTATGCCCGTGATCCTTACCCTATCTCCGGGCACAACAATCCCCGTAAGATCATCCTCGAGATATACCTGCAGTCTCTGAGGTTGTTCACCACCCCTAATGTCCTCAGGGTTTTCCTGTACCTCAATCTTTTGAGAGTCTAGAAAAACTGAAAAATCCTCTAATAGCTTGAACTTAGTTTCACCCTTCTTCTTACCACAGCCCTCACAGTATAATGGCATTTCAAGGTTTTCAGTCTCTTGATCCTTATAGTTTATATGACCACAAGAGGCACATTCAAAAGCACCAGTGAGAAGTTTTGGCCTTACCTCAGTTACCTGCCTCACAAGCCCCTCAATGGTGATCAGCTCCCCTATATTCTTGCTCCTTATCTTTCTAATCTCCCTTAATCTATCATCAGGAATATTTTTCAGTCTTATATGAACAATCTCAACCTTCTGTTCCTCTGGGAACTTTTTTGCTATTACCTCTTCACCGATCAAAAGCGTTTCTTCAGGGTTTGTGGTCAGATTTTCTAAAAGTTCTTGGCTAAAATCCTGTATTTCCATAAAATCAATGTATAGGCTCCTTTCCTCTGGATATTTCTCACTCAACATTGATATCTTAAGATTATAGCCATACTGCATTATGAAGAGATCCCAAAGCTCCCTTATCTCATCTTCGTTTAACATCTTAAGAAAATAAAACAATTCTAAAATTAAAACTTTATCGAAAAATAATGAAATATTTAATATTCAATAAAAATGGTCTCTAAAATTTTTGTGGAAGTATGCATTCTAGATATAATCTTCTTCAAAATGTTTTCTTTAGAGTTACGAAAAATTTTTTGCATCTAAGTCTTCATGATATTCCCTTTTATTATATAAGTCTAAAATTTCCGAAAGGTATTGAATTCCTTTCCATGATTTTCATATAAATCAAATCATTTCTTCAATTTTTCATTAGTTTTTGGATGATGCGCTTTTGATACTATTTGCTTTATTACTTTTTTTGATAGATCTTCAAAATTTTTATTTTCTTCATTCCTCTTGTCTTTCTTTTTAGCATAAAGTTGTGATCTAAAATACATTAAATTATCCTCTTTGACAATTGTAGGGACAGTTATTTTAAAGATTCTGATATCTATAATGGGCATAATATTTTTCAAAGAGATAAAAATCTTAAATTATGTTTATTTTCACACCTTTTTTAATTAATTTTTTTTCTTGAGCGATTTTTAGTAGAAGATTTATGGATTTTTTACCATCTTCACCCATATCATAAGTTCTTAAATTTACATATTTAAGTGCAAAATTTAATATTGTATTTTCATCATTCCCTCTTGCATATTTCATTGCATATTTTAGAGCTTCTTCCTTATTATTTAAAGCATATAATATTGATTCTTTAATTAACCTTAGTATTTCAAGTTTGATTTTTTTATCTAAGTCCCTTCTTATTATATTTATTCCTAGGGGCAGCGGTAAATTATCAGCTAACTTGGACCAATTATCATAAAGATTTGAAACAAGTTTCAAACCATATTTTTTATATGTATCCTGCCCCTCATGAATTAACAAACCTAAATCCACATCACCTCTTATAATGGAATCCATAATATTTTGAAAATTCATTTCTATTTCTTCCTTTGCCTCATAAAATATTCTGTAAATAAGATAAGAGGTAGTCAATTTTCCAGGGACAGCTATAACTAGGTTTTTAATATCATTTTCATTGTAGGATTTTTTTGAAACTATAATAGGACCATATCCCTCGCCAAAGCTCCCTCCGGCGGATAGGATATCATATTTTTCAGAAATTAGAAAATATGTGTAAACTGATGCTGCTGTTACGTCAATCTTCATACTTATTGCTTTTTTATTTAATGTTTCTATATCTTCCACGCAAAAATCTATTTCAAAAGGCACTTTTATTTTTTTATTTACAATTGCATGAAACATAAAGGCGTCATCTGCATCTGGTGTATGACAAATTTTTATCATAATTTAAGGTAATACTATTTAAATGCAAAAAACTTCACATTAAAAATTTAACATATAATTTAGAAGGTTACATAATTTTCAAGGGCTTAGGTTTTGTAAATTTCTGATAATTTTGTTTAGTTATAAATGATATTCCTTCTATTTAGAAAATCTTTTCAATTTACACATTTAGAATCTTTACCATAATATTTAAATAATGTAGAATGATATTTTTTTGAAATGATTCCACTCAGGGACATTATAATTACAGTGATGAAGGGATACGGCTTCAAATTGGAGAGAAGGGAACCAAAAGAATATCTCTTCTTTGAAAGAGATGGGATTAGCATAATCTTGGGTATTTTTGAAAAACAGGTGACGGGTGATGATGTACTCAGGTTTTATAGGGATCTTGAGATGTATGCAGGATCAAAGCAAATGGTATGCCTGGGAGACATAACAGAGGATGCAAAAAGACAGGCTCAGAAGCTTAATATTTCAATTGAAACAAGAGAAGAGCTTGCAAGGGATATAGGTGAATATGTACTCAACCTATTAAAGGAGAATGATGAAAAGGTGAGGGAAATACTCGATATGGAAATAGAGGTAGAGGAGGAACAGGAGGAAAAGGTAGAGGAATCTGTGCCAATATTTCTTGAGGATTCTAGGACGGGCGAAAAGAAGATAGTGATGCCAATATTAACGAAGGAGGATGCAATTTTAAAGGCAAAAAAGGAGGTACAGGGCTTTGAGACAAGGCTGATATTAATACCATATTTTATATATGAATATAAACTGGAGGTAATGGTGGAGGGTATAGTAACGCCAAGAAAATATTTTGGAAGGGTAGGCATAAATACCGTTAATGGTGAAATCAGGTACATTACAATGGGTCTCACAATAGTTTCGGAGATTTCCATGGAATACGAGAGTGAGGTAGCAACAATGAACAGGGAGGAGGCAGAGGATATTCTTAAAAAATTCCTTACATATTCATTTTCAAGGGAAGGAGAGGAAATAAAGGTGGAAAAGGAGAATGTCACAATAATAGAAAGAAGGAAAAGAAAGGTGAGGGAGGGATCACTCTCACTCAAATTCATTGGAAACTATTATTGGCCCTATTGGGAGGTATCAGGATCGAAGGGAAAGGTTAAAGTGGACGCAGTAGAAGGAATATTACAATGATCATTTTTTCCTTATAATAAAGTATACTATAAGTGAAGAAACAGCAACAATTATGAGCCTGAATATAAATGGATCAATGGCATATGAAGGTAATGGAAGTAAAGTATATTGCCCTAATACCACCTTTGCTGGAATAACAACATCAGTAGGTGGTGAAAAACTACCAACAGTCTCGCCATAAATAAGGGTATAGTAATTTGTTAGATCTGTGCTGTTTCCATCATCTACCCATTCAGTCAATCTATATGGATCTCTGACAAAAAAGCCTATGCCAAGGTCTGATGTGCCCACCTCCTCTGTAAGATCTATAATACCCCTTACCAGGCCATTATTTGTCGGAATTACTGTACCTACCCAGGCATGTTCTGCCCAGGTTTGGGAGGTATAGAGCCAGCCAAACTCTACCCAGGCAGGAATACCCACAGATCTGGCCATCGACACATAGAGGAATGATAATTCTACACAATCACCACTGCGATTAATATATGTCTGCCATGCCGAATTTGGTAGTCCGAGCCTTGTGTATGTGATCTTATATTTAAAATTCTTTACTATATAATCATAGATTGCCTTCTCCTCCTCGAAAACATTTGTAGAATTTTTTATAATTCCTTCAGTTATGTTTTTAAATTTTTCAGGCATTATTACTTTGTAATTGTATAGATATTCATCACCGAGGTACTGATTTTTTAGGTATTCTGGGATTGCAGAGGTGTTAAGGCTGTTATACTGAGAAACAGGGTATGAGATAGACTTTATATTATAATTGTATATTAACTCAATACTTGTTGATGATCCTATTGAAAATGAATACCATGTTCTATTGTCCTCATGGTGGTAAGTATATTTTTGTTTACTCATCACCTGTAGAGAAGAGGTTTGGTAGTAAGTTTCAGAATATGGTAATGTAATATTCAAAACAAGTTTGGATCCATTCCCTGTTGATATGTTTATGTATCTGATGAAATATCCTGAAAGGCTTGAAGGAACGGGTATGTATATCATGCTTGGAGATGAATACCAAATACCCAAGACTGAGGGAGAAATAACAATCACAATTGCTGCCAAGGAAAAGGCTATGTAGGCATAGGCAACTGTTTCTTTCCTCATATAAATCACTTTAATTCCTTTCTTAAGAACATATAGATGGGCACCATTATTAAAATTCCCATAGAGGAATAAATGATCATTGACCACATGTAAGGTAAAAGGAAAAGAAATGCAAGCATCTCCACCATTATTGCATTTATTAAGTTGTACCTTCTTTTAATTTCAAATATACCCTTGCCAATTAGAATGCCACTTGATGAAAAGGAAAATACATAAAGAAAGGAGAATGAAAGGAATACAAGATAATCAAAAATGGAAGGTGAAAAACCCCTTGCATAATAATATATAAGGGATAATGAGAACATTGCCCCCATTCCATTACCAAAGGAGAATGAATAATGAACAGCCTCTTTTTTATTGATGTATTTTCTCCTATTGAATATAATGAACTTAAAAAGTTCTGTAAAAAATGGGAAAAGTATAACTAGAAAAAGTGAAAGGTCTAGGTAATTCCTTGCAGAGGAGACAAGTAGAAGAAAGAATATTGAAATTATTATACCTGCAAAAAAGCCAGTAATTAAATAAACAAATATGCCCCTGTCATTAACGTCCTCCCTTTTACCAAATGCATCGTATAGCAATACACCAACAGGAATTATCGATATTATTGTTGCGATGCTGAAATCCATAGTCTCATGTGATTATCTGGACTATTATTGTCCTTTCCCTAGGCCTTATGTCAAACTCTAAAAATACTATTTGTTGCCAGGTTCCAAGTGCAAGAGATCCATTTACTATTGGAACACAAAGATCCGGTTTTAATGAAGAAGCCCTGACATGAGAATGGCCATTACCATCATGCCATTTCTTTTCATGCTCATAATCTATGCCCTTTGGTATCGTTCTTTCCAAGTATCTCTTGAAATCCTCTATTAATCCCTGCTCAAATTCTATTATGGTGATGGCAGATGTTGAGCTTCTTGAAAAAATAATACAAAGACCGTTTCTTACATTTGCCTCCTTTATAATATCATCCACCTTGTCTGTTAGATTTATTACATCAAGCTCTCCCCTGCTTGAAATCTTTAACTCCCTTGTTATGATCATATTTTTTATCATGAATTAATCATTTAAAAATTTCATGGTAGTTCTATCATTATTTCATCCATCTTGTTAGCCTTTAGAAAATTGCTGGCCCTGCCCTTGTTCATAGAGATCTCTAGGAAATTCTCACTGTTTATTAGCATTATTAGCTCACCCTCCTTTCCTTCCCCATATGTTTCCCTGAATATACATTTGTGTATCCCATGGTAATTCAAAAAAATCTCCTCACCAGGTGTGAACTTAACAAAATTGTCAGGAATGTTTGTAATTACATTTCCAAATGAGTCAATGTGTATTATTGTGGCCATGATTGCATTTTTTACAAGCTGTGGAGGCCTTATATTAAGGGATATTATGCTATCTTTAGATATTTTTTTAAGATTCTCAGGCCATTTGCCCATGGCAAGTTTTGCAGCCACCGGTACAAATACATCCCTTCCATGGAATGTCCTACTAGCATCACTGGGCACTATTATTTCATATATATCCCTCACCATATCCCTAACAAATGTAAGAAGGCCATTGTTGGGTCCAACAAAATAGCCCCTCTCAAGACGGGCCAAAACACCTTTTCTTGAAGTACCTACCCCTGGATCAATTACCATTACATGTATCGTGTCAGGGGGGAAATAGCCAATAATATTCAAGAGAATGTATGCCCCATGGAGTATATCGAAAGGATCTATGTCGTGTGTTATATCTACAACATCTATATCACCATAGCTCTTTATAACACCCTTCAAAACTCCTGCATAATGCTCCCTACTTGAAAAATCCGTTGTTATTGTTATCATTTAGAGCCACCGCCGGGAATCGGACCCGGGACCTCGTGCTTACCAAGCACGCGCTCCACCGACTGAGCTACGGTGGCATCTTACTCTTTCCTTTTTCTGTAAGGAAATATTTGCCATCCCTTGAATCAACCAGGCCCTCCTTTTTCAAGGTCCTTAGCTTTCCCATCACCTTTGCCGTTGGCAAACCTGCCTTTTTTCCTATATCACCACAACCTCCCTCACCTATCTCGGAAAGCGCCCTTAATATTTTTATCGAGACATCATCAAGATCCATATCTTGCTTTATCTCTTAAAAATATTTAAAATTTTCAACCATAAATCCTTATGAAATTTATTATATTTATAATGAGAATAATATCAAAAAGTAGGTTTGAGGAAAAAATTGTTAGATATGATAATGTAAGAAGATTTGATTTTTTTCTCATTAATAGTATACCTATATGTATAAATGTGAAGAGTAAAAGAACTGTAATGTATATCTGTGCAAAGCGGATAAGGTTAGGCCACCAAAGAAATGATATACTAGGGAAGAACATTGATAGTATGAGAAGCACGCTCAATACTGCCTGGAAATTCCAGAGTGTTTCTTTAGTTCTCCCATAAAGGAAATATACAAATGACATTATTGAAGCATAAATTAAAGATGCAATAAGGAGAATGAGTATTTCATTCAATAAGGGTGAGAACTGGGGTAGAAATATCACCGCCAAGTTGAAGGGGCTAAAAAGTATCATTAGACCTATCCATATACTAATGATCATATATATTATAATATGAGAGGTTACGTAATTAAAATCCTCTCTCTCCTTTAGGAGAACAGTAATCCTATCCGGATCTGGTATTTCATACTTTTTTGAAATTGCGACATTAACAATTTTTTCAGAATCGATGCCCATAGCTGAGGGATTGATGCCCTGAATTTTAATCGATAGATGATGCAGATTTTCATAATTTCTTTTTTTCTCCAATATGTACTCTTGATATTTCTTAAGTGCGGAATTTGTTTCCTCTAACCTCATTTTATATTTAATAAAAATTTTATATGATATATATGCAACTATTGCTCCAAATATAATCTGGGGGATGTAATAAATAAGGTTTTCAAATCTTATTATTATCATAGTAATCCCCTAAATTGGAATATAATTGAAATGATTAACTATGTTAATATTGAAATTGTAAACATAAACTATTGCATTTTGGGGGTACTGATTTTTTAATATTAAATAAAAATTAAATGTTGAGTTAAAGGCCATATTAGGCATATAAGTGAAATTTATTAAAATAGAATTATTTGATAAGAGCAAAGTTTCAGTTGCCGGATTGACAATTTGTTGAGCTGGCCAATAATAATAAAATTCCAAATTTATTAAATTATTTGAACCAGTAAAATAAATTGTAAAATTATACATATTCCAGCTTTTTATTGAAGAATTATAATAAAGGGATCCTATGAAATCTAATGAGCATTTGGAATCAATCTTTAAGGCAGTTGATGTTTCATATTTAAATAAAAAGTTATTATAATAATCCCAGGCTGTGGCTATATTATTTATTGAAAGGGCAATCGTACCATTTGTTTGCAGTATATACCACGTATTTACATTGTTATATGAATTATATAGATCAAATGAAATAGCCTGATTTGTACCCTTAATAGTAAAAATTCCTCCATAGTTTTTAAATATTGCATTTCTCCTGTCATATTCATATAGTGTTGTACCGTTAAAAATTTGAATAATAAATAATGTGTAACCATTATTAAAATATGTTGAACGTTTAGGTAGATCTGTAGACTTTCCAATTGAAATTCCCATAATTCCATTTAAATTTGAATTTACAAGGGTTGTCCAATATCCATTTTGGAATTTATAAACTATGCCATTATATGAAACACCGAAAAGATGTCCAATATTATTCCTTCTTTCATCATAATAAGCTACAGTAGACACTATTTTAAAAGATGTAGGGTTACTATTCCACCAACCACCATTGTTTATACCTCTTCTTGTGGAATTAAATGTTGTATCGAATGCATAAACCTCACCATTTAAATTTGTAAATATAAAAAGTTCGTGAAATCCATTAGAATCTCCTAGTGTATTAGAAACTACAGATGACCAAGGGGAAGAATATTGTTTCCATACATTTTGTAAGTTTAGGCCCCAGACATTAGTAGCATTGAACCACATTTTTGTGTTCATATCATAAATAAAAACATACCCATATACCGTAAGTAAAGCTACGTACCACACATAAGAGTCATCTATAACTGCTATCGATACTACTGAACCTGCAAATGAAAAATTATATGGATAAGGACTGCCTATATAATTAATGTTTCCATTTACTGAATAAATAACATATCCATAATTATCTACCCAGTAAACTATACCATGATCATCTGTATAAATATCTTGCGACCATACACTTGTTAAATTCATATAAGCTATATTTTTATAAGAATTAAGATTTGTTAACCAATATGGATCAAAATTGGTTGAATTATCAAATTGTATGCAAGGAACTTTTCCAGTAGTTATTGATGAATATTTATTAGTAATTAAAACATCGGAATTTGATCCAGATGGAATTAACACTAATAATATAAGAATTATCGCTATGACCCCTACCATTTTATAGAATTTATGCATAAAAAATTGAAAAATTTTGTAAATTTAGCTGATTTCGTAATGGAATATTATTGTACCAATGCCTGCTGTAGCTTGATTTGAGAATAGAAATCCAATATAATAAGTTCCACTGGATAATGAAATTGGATTTCCAGTACTAACTTGTGTGCCACCAGTTATGGATATAACGCCATTATTCACATTCACAGTGTATGAGAGTTGCGTGTTTACACTACTAGATATCCACATAGTTACTCCAGTTGGAAGGGATACTGTATCAAAAGTTATTTTAACTGTTCTGCCAGAAGGTACATTATTTACAATCTCAAGAACATTTAAGAGAGCCTCATTATTAGCACCGTATGTATAGTTGAAATATATTTTGGTTCCACTTGATATATTCCCTGGAGATCCAACCTGGTTTGCATAAAACAGACCCATTGCATTTGCAGCAGCATAATTAGGTCCTTGTGCAAGATAAACCTCTGGAGCTGTTCCAGTAGTTGATGTTGGGTATGTGTAGCTAAGAACTACTGTAGCCACTACAAGCGTCGGTAGCAAAAAGGCAAAGAGTGTCGACAAATATGCAATCTTCCTAATCTTCATTATTTTTACCTCCTTTAAATTTTAATATATTAAATTAATTCTAGTTATTAAATTTTATTATGAAAATTTTTCAAAAATTTAAAAAAGTTAATTAGGAATTAATAATAAAAGGAGACAATGATTGTTGTTAGGTATGATGAGATAGGTTTAAAGGGCAAAAATAGAGTCTATTTTGAGAAAAGGCTAGAGGAAAATATA
>Ga0078972_1004185_pt1 | contig 40606 bp, 40 predicted proteins | sample YelNatPaOPGAMG01_FD_67568 | JGI IMG/M metagenome (GOLD analysis project Ga0078972, IMG submission 67568) | Hot spring thermophilic microbial communities from Obsidian Pool, Yellowstone National Park, USA - OP-RAMG-01 (SPADES assembly) (version 2) | ecosystem: Environmental > Aquatic > Thermal...
TGCATTCTCGACCATACATGGAGCCGCTGTATGCAAGGACAGAGGAAGGCACCAGGGCAAGGATATTCCTCTCAATCCTGGGATATTCCTTGATGAGGATGATCGCACACAGGTGCGATCTATCCTATGCTGAAACAGAGAAGATCCTTTCAGGTATAAGGGAAGTTGTATACAGCAATGGATCACATGCACCTGTGGAACTCACAAAGGAACAGAAATCGCTGCTTGAAAAGCTTTCAGTTGAATTGTAGTGATACAATAGGGCGAAGATAGGTTATAATTGGTATGGTGGTATATTTTAAATTCCGTTCGGGTATTGCCATTTCACCGCCCGGATAATAAATGAAAAGCGTATATATATTCCTGTTCATCCGAATAACAAGTAAATCAGCCACTTTTTGATATTAAGATTAATGGACTGGCGGGGATTTGAACCCCGGGCCTCTTCCATGCCAAGGAAGCGATCTACCTCTGATCTACCAGCCCAGAAATGCAAGACACCCATTAATAGGTAGTTTTAAAATTTTGTCATGGATTCATCATCTTGAGTGAGGTATTGCAAGATTTTCTGCAATTTCGAATGAAACATACATTAAATATTTATATGAAAGTAAAGACTATTTGGTGCAACCGTGAGGGCATAGCGTGCATACAGAGAGTTCTAACCATGTAGGGGGAAATGAGGAAAATATGGTGGTCGAGGATCACTACGAACTGATTCCGAACCTTGTATCCATAGATATATCTAGAAATCAGGAAGGAGATCTGCTGTATCGCATACTGGAGCCTGAGATATCACAGGAATATCAGGATTTCACATCTAAACTGTATGAAGAAATGCGCTATGTAATGCTTAGCAAACCAAAAACTATCATTGGAGCACAAAGTAGATCTGAAATATTTGAATACTACCTTAGAAATTATGAGCCGGGTCTTAGTAAGGAAACAGGGGACAAAGTCCTGTACTATTTCCGGAGAGATAATGAAGGATATGGGCTAATAAACCCGATCGTTCTTGACGAGAATATAGAAGATATATCTTGCGATGGCCTGAACATTCCAATTTTCGTCTATCACAGAAAATATGGTACGTTAAAGACCAATTTAATTTTTACAGATACGGATCAGCTCAATTCATTTGTCATAAAACTCGCAAGCATTTGTGATCAGGGGATCTCCATAAATGATCCCATCCTTGATGGCACTTCACCGGACGGCCACAGGATTCAGGCGGTTTATGGAACGGAAATCTCGCCGCGGGGATCTGCATTTACTATCAGGTTATTCAGGAAGAATCCATTCACGGTCATAGATCTCGTCAAGAATGGAACAATAAGCAGCGAAATTGCAGTATACCTCTGGTACATGGTAGAGAGCGGATCTTCCGGAATTGCCGTAGGGCCGCCGGCCGTTGGCAAAACATCCCTTCTTAATGCATTGCTGACGTTTATGCCTGAGAATTCCAAGGTATTCAGCATAGAAGAGACGAGAGAGCTGAATTTCATTCATGAAAACTGGATCGCAACCGTTGTCAGGGAGGGGCACATTGATCTCGGCCCTGATGAAGAAAACCTTTCCAAGATCGACACGTTTGACCTTGTTCGTATAGCAATGAGGCAGAGACCTACATACATAGTTGTTGGAGAGGTTAGAGGAAGCGAAACCTATTCACTCTTCCAGGCAATGTCTACCGGCCATACTGTATACTCAACACTTCATGCAGATTCCATGGATACTCTGATCAGCCGCCTTGAAAGCGAACCCATAAACGTACCGCGTGTTCTTGCAATATATCTGAATGTGGTCATCATAATCAAGTTCGTTCGCATAAACAATCGGCTGGTAAGGCGTGTCACAGAGATAGATGAAATAGAAGGGAAAGAGGAGGCTGGAAATGGGCTGGTATACAACAAGGTATTTGAGTATGATCCATCCCGTAACGTCCATGAATACAATGGACAGAGCAATGTAATCACGAAGTTTGCTACCCTAAGGAAATATTCAGCTGCAGATCTTCAGAAAGATTTCAAAGCGAGGATAGATCTTATAGACCGGTTGGTGGAAAGAGGAGATACGGGAATATTTGCAGTGAATCAGGCGATCCAGGATTTTGGAAATCATCTCCACAGCAAGAAAGGAGGACGTTAGGATGGGAAAAGGAATGAGGGAAAAGCTGGACGCCTATAAAAACAGGATTGTGCGTGGCGTCGGGAAATCTTCAAAGGATGAAATTTCCAGCACAAGGTCCGATCCAGTTCTATCAACATCTCTCAAGATATTTGGTAGCTTCTTCCGGAAACATAACTTGTTATCTGGTCTGGATTCGGAATTAAAAAAATCAAAGATGGGATTGAGCAGGGTCCAGTACCTCTCCCTGGCATCTTTCTATACTATTTTATTCATCCTGGCAGTGCTTGTTCTATCCGTGCTGGTTTATGCTGTCTCCAGGTTCGATCCTGCTATAATATCTGCCGTGGCATTTCTTGCGATTTTGCTGTGGGGGGCTGGCCTGATCTATTATCCCACAAATGTCTCGCACACCAGGAGGAGAGATATTGATGCAAAACTACCAATGGCTATCGGTTACATTTCGGCAATGGCTTCTGCAGATATTCCCATAGACAGGATTTTATCTGACCTCGGAAAACTTGAGCTTTATGGCGAGATATCCAAGGAGGCAAACTCCATCAGCGTTATGACAAACATATTTGGGATGGACATTCTTGAAGCCATAAAGGAGGCATCCCGTTTCAGCCCATCAAGAAAATTCTCTGAATTCCTGTCCGGCATAGGGACAACAGTTAATTCAGGAGGTAATCTGAAGGATTATCTCATCGGTAAAGCGAGACAGTACAACTCTGAACTGACCATTGGCATCAAGCGGAATGTCGAATCCATCGGTGTACTGGCTGAAAGCTTCATAACTGTCGGCGTTGCCTTTCCGCTGATGCTGATGATAATCGTTGGCGTCATTGCTGTTCTGGCCCCATCTCCACCTGTGAACCTCATATTGTTCCTGGTGTTCATTGTAGCCATAATCATACCGGCAATTACGGCCGTTTTTACAATATTCATCAGAAGCACCCTACGGGAGGTTGAATTTTGAACAGCAACAGGGCCATCGTGATGTACGCTTCCCTCGGGTTTGCCATTTTTCTCCTTATACTCGGAATTATACTAAAAATACACTATTTCAACATCCTGACAAATCCAGTGGCGGCTATCGCGATATTCCTGATAGGTGCCCTGACCCCCTACGGATTTTACGAGTATTCACAGGGGCAGAAAATTGTTGAGATGGAGAGGAGGCTGCCAGACCTCTTACGCGATATCGCAGAATACTCCAATTTTGGATTGCCGGTGTCTCAAGCCCTCATTCGTGCCGGGAACAACGAATACGGGCATCTGACGCCGCTCATAAAGAGTATAGCTGATAAGATTTCGGTTGGGACGCCGGTTGAGGAGGCAGTCTCATCATCGGAAGCTGAAGTTCACTCACAGGTAATCAAACGGGCGTTTACAGTGCTAAGAAAGGCAACCGAGTCAGGGAATAACGTTTCGGAGGTGTTGAGACTGATCTCAGAGTTTACAGGGGAAATCGAGGTGATCAGGGAGGGCAGAATCTCAGAAATGAAGAACTTTGTTCTAGTCATGTATGTGGCGTTTGCAGTTTTCTTTTTCGTCGTCTTGGCCATTGATCTCGCATTCCTTCCCAAGGTAGCCGAGTCAAATTTCTCTCCTCTCGGGTTCAGTGCTCAGACTGTCAGTTCATCTACAATAGAGAGGATATTCAGCGGCGGAATAATTGTCCAGGGCGGAAGTACAGGCCTCATGTCCGGAATTCTCAAGGACGGGAGCTTCGGAACCGGTGCATTTTTCACCGGGATTACACTTCTAGTGACCGTAGTGGCACTTGGAATCTTCGGGGTGCTTTGATTGGAAATCCCGATGACTCTTGTGAGGGTCGAGAGGAGCGACGAGGACCTTTCATTTCGTGAAATTGAGGCTGGAACCATTTATTCAAGGATTTTGCGAGATCCTCTTTACAATAAGATAACCTATGAATTGATCGAACCACAGATTGACCCAAAACTTGAGCCTATCTACAGAAAATATGTAAGGGATTTCATGAACGGCGGGAACAGGAAACCATTCGATAACATCCCCGATCAGGATAAGGGAAAGCGAGGGAAGTCCGATTCACCAGAACTACAATTTACCCCACTTGATATTGAGATAGTAAGATATTACGTTCGGAGGGACACATTAAAATACGGAAAAATAACTGGACTGCTTCTCGATCCAGACGTGGAGGACATTTCTTGTGAGGGTTCAAATAAGCACATATATGTCTTTACAAAGGAATTTGGGTACATACCTACGAATGTGGTCTTCAAGGATGATGAGGACCTGAACTTTTTCATAAGGAAGATAATCCAGGATTCCGGTAAGAACATTTCAATTGCCGATCCTATCATAGACAGCACCTTGCCTGACGGGTCAAGAATACAGGCATCCATAGGAAATTATGTCACTGCATCGGGTCCCGCCTTCTCAATTAGGAAATTCAGAAAAGAGCCTTTTACTCCTGTCGATCTCATAAGGCTTGGCACAGCTTCAACAGAGATATTTGCCTACCTCTGGGTATGCATAGAATACGGTAGCAACATTATTGTAACTGGCGGGACAGCATCAGGCAAGACTGTGATGTTGAATTCCATTCTGCTGTTCATACCACAGAACCTGAAAATAATAACAATTGAAGACACCCGCGAGCTGAGACTGCCCCACGAAAACTGGCTTTCTCTTATCTCAAGGGAGGGTACGGGAAAGAACGATCTGGAAAGCGGAAAGCGAATCGGCGAAATAGACATGTTCGACCTCCTTACCGCGTCGCTCAGACACAGGCCCAACTACATAGTCATAGGCGAGGTCAGAGGCAGGGAGGCATTCACCATATTTCAAGCCATGTCCACAGGCAGGTATGGTCTCGCGACATTCCATGCCGATGATATCGGGACGCTGATTCACAGGCTGGAAGCAAAGCCTATCAATATACCTAGAAGTCTCATCGGATCCCTCGATGCAGCAATTGTTATGGGAAACTTTGTATTCAAGGGGGAAACAAGGCGAAGGGTGAAAGCAATATCAGAAGTGATGGCTGTGGATTCTAACCATGGAGATACAACAGTGAATAACGTCTACTCCATAAATTCAGACGATACATTCAGGTCTTCCGGTTTCAGCTATATCCTGGAAAAGATTGGGGCGAGGTATGGAATACCTGTTACTGTAATGGAAAGAGATGTCAGGATAAGGAAGAATATACTGGAATCCATGATCCGCCAGAATAAGATATCATACAAAGAGTTCACTGACATGATTTTCTCTTTCTATCATGACAGGGATGCTGTCATTGAAGCTTTTCAGGCAGACCGTTAATTATAATCTCGGACCTTCACTGGTGAGGCGTTTCACTATGAATGGCGTATAAATAGTCTGGAGTATTATTGAAATTATCACAACAAAGGAGACTCCGACATAGATGGGCTGTCCGTACTTTATTAGTATGGGAATATTTTCCTGAACTCCAAGGACGTATGGAATTGTGGATAATACCACGGAAACCACCCCTCTGGGTCCAACCAGGGACATGAACAGCTTCACACGATTATTTATCGGATTCTTTGAAAATTTCCGATTTATCACGGACAGGGATGAAAAGACCGCTGCTGGCCTGGAGATAAATATAACGCCAAGAGCAAGAGCCACGCCCATTGGCAGGTAATCCATAAGATTTGTCCGCGTAAGTATACTACCGAGAAGCAGGAAAATTATGGACTGGAAGAGGAAGGAAAGATTTTCCTGGAATCCCGCTTCCCTGCTCCAGAATATGCTCTTGTCATTGAAGTTACCCACAATTGCCCCTGTAGCTATAATCGCAGGGAACGGAGTAATTCCAGAAGCCTCCATTATGGTGAATTCCAGTATTATTATACCTAGCAGGAGCCCTACTATAAGGCTTTCAAAATTAAGGTACTTGTTGAGGTATATGACACTAAAACCAATGGCCACACCTATAAGAGCAGGGACAGTTATCTGCATCAGTAAAAATGCGATGGATCCCAGATAGATACCGATGTGGCTTGAGAATGCGCTGAACAGTTGTACATCGCTTGAAGCTGGAGCCACAAATGCAAGTCCAATGGTAAATAGGATAATTCCAAGAGGATCATTGAACAGGCTCTCTCCAATCAGGGTTCCCGATATGTTCTCATTGACGCTTATCCTTCTGAATATTGGTATGAGGCTGGCTGGATCTGTTGGGGAAATAATAGCTCCAAAAAGAAAACCTATTATGAGTGGAGCTCCAGTGAACGCCGAGAAGAGCAAGGCTGCAATCACGGCAGTGATGGTGATTCCCAGCGTATCAAGTATGGCTATGGGGAAAAACTGCCGTCTGAGAACCCTGAAATCAATGTGGTGGCTCTCTGAATACAGTATTATGACGATGCCAAGAAGCCCAACACCCACGGTTCCAAACTCGGACATCAGGTAAATGGAGAAACTGTTACTGATTATCCCCAGCAAGGGTCCAAAAATAATTCCAAGGAGGATGAGGATCGGGATATAGGCGATTGTCAATTTTCTGGAAATCGGTATGGCGAATGCTGCCAGAATGAAAACGAAACTGACTTGATAATACTCATACGCAAACTGTGACACCATTCACTTTTTCTTCCCTTTATAGCATTGACTCCGGAGGCCTCCTCTTGTGCTCAGACATTCTTATCAGGTCCGAAACTCTTCTCTCCCATTGATTGGACGGTAGTTTTTTCTGATCAACCAATTTCTCCACTGCTGCATCTATGTCCTCATATTTCATGCCTAGTTCTTCCTCATCCCGCTGACCCTCCCAAAGGCCAGCACTCGGGGGCTTTGCAATGACGCTTTCCGGAATGTCAAGTGTTCTTGCCATTCTCCACACCTCTGTTTTGGTAAGATGAAGAATTGGCTCCAGGTCGCATCCCCCGTCTCCAAACTTTGTGTAATACCCGGTATAGTATTCGCTTTTGTTAGTTGTTCCCACTACGATGCCGTTGTGAAGGTTTGCATAATAGTACAGGACGGTCATCCTTGCTCTTGACTTTATGTTACCCAGCGCCCTGCCATCAGTAACATCCAGTGTGCTTGCGAAGGCTGTTACGATTCCATGAATATTTATGGTATTTATCGGAACACCTGTTGCCTTGGAGATAGCATCAACGTCAGCAGCATCGTTACCGGGAGGTTTTCCATCGGGCAGGAACAGCGCAAGGATTTTACCGCGTTCAATTGAAAGGGAGAGAAGTTTCAGCACAAGCGCGCTGTCCACGCCTCCACTTATGCCTATAACAGCCGGTTTTCCGGATAAATTGGTCCGCAGGAATGTTCTAACTTTTTCGACCGCTTCGGAAAACTGTGCAGAATTCACAATGAAGCTAATCTCTGAAACTTAAATAAATATTTTTGATTATATATGTAAGCAGGCTCGGATGCACGTTTGGGTATACCGATCCTCATCTTTTACCTTGGAGGCTCTGAAATTCTGTCGCCCGCACTGTATTCTCCATTATAAGGGTTGCAGTTATTGGCCCAACACCACCCGGAACAGGGGTTATGGCCCTGACATATCCGAAGAGCTCCTCGTAATTCGCATCACCCCTTATGGTATCCTGTACGGGGTTTATGCCCACATCAACCACGATGCTCTTTTCGGTCACAAAACTCCTGTCGATAAAGTTCGGAATACCCACGGCTGTCACCAGGACTTCACTGTTCCGGGACAAGGATTTAATGTCCTTTGTTTTAGAATGGCATACAGTAACGGTATAATCCCTATTTAGAAGCATCATGGCGAGTGGCTTTCCAACAACCGGCGATCGATTTATTATTGATGCAGTTGTACCGGCCGGGAGGTTCATACCCTTTAATATTTCCGTGACGGAGGCAGCCGTAGCAGGTGTGAGGAATTCATTCCTGAGATTTATCATACCCTGGTTTGTTGGGGTCATGCCGTCAACATCCTTATAATACGGGATGTTTTCGACCGCCTTGAAGAAATCCAGATGTTTTGGAAGAGGGTTTTCAATCATTATCCCATTTACGTCGTCTCGTCCTGCAACCCTGCCGATCTCCTCCTTGAGGTCATCATATGTAATGTTTTCATCAAGTATCTGGTGAGATACTCTGATACCTATCTTGGCGCCCCTTCGTATCTTCGCTCTGACATAGGTCTCCACTGCCTCATTTTTGCCTACCTGTACAAGGAAAAGGTGAGGATTTATATCATGTTGCCTAAGTTCTTCCACCCGTGTTTTTAATGATGCCATCACCATGTCTGCTATGGGCGTTCCGTTCAAGATTTCCGTCATGACATCACCACTTGATTACAGTCTTGATTTCGCCTGCAGGCTTTTTGGTGAATATTTCAAGATCTTCAGGCCGGTAAGTTCCAGTGATAAGCTGAGAAAGAGTGTTACCATATGCATATTTCCATTTCCTGAGGTATTCAAGGGCTTTTATATAGTGTATCTTTGCAGCGTCCACAGTTCCCGCAACTGTAATGTTCCGTTCTATGAAAAAGTCAATATCATTTCCGTTGAGCTGTGCCGGTGGAGCCCTGCCGTTCGTTCCGAACAGTATAAGGATGCCATTGTAATTCAGGGTTTTCAGGAATCTGAATATTGTTCCAGGATCTCCGCTGGTGTCGATAAGCAGATCATTGCCAGTGATCCGGCTTGCATCCTTGGAATAATCAACAAAGCTTATGCCAAATTTCCCACAAATCTCCATTTTCTTATCTTCTATGGGATGACGGTTGGTCATTGTAACGTCAAATCCATGCTCTCTGGCCATCATGGAGTAGAGAAAAGCCTCTGACCCGCTCCCTATTACCAGGCATTTCTTGCCTTCAAATGTGGAATATTCATTGGCGAAAATTGCCCTTTTTGAGACTATGTCAAACACTTCAAACCCTTTTACAACGTTTTTCAGTGGTTCGGTTAAAACCGCAACGTCGATCATCTCCTTGTCTGGTACTTTCACGATATAATCAAGGGAGTCATAGAAATACTCTCGCATGAATCCATCCATTCCTGTAATGCCCGCCTCGTGCTTCTTTCCGTCAGAACAGTTGTCCTGTCTTCCAATCTTGCAGTTAACGCAGTCCCCCGGCCTCCTGACAACCGGAACGACGAGGTCTCCAACCTTGAATTCTTCGCTCTCCGCGTAAATCTCATCAATGATACAAAGCGACTCGTGCCCGATTATCAATCTGTCAGAATTTTGTGGATTGTATGCAAATGAAAGTCCTCCGGATACAATACCTCGATCAGTTCCGCACATTCCATTGAAAAGAACCTTTAGCTTAACATTGTGTTCCGGAAGTCTCTGGACAGGCAGTTTATCTATCTTGACTCCTCCGCTTGGGGCATTTGTATAAATCGATTTCGCATATTCCATTTTTTGCCATCCTAAAATAGTATTAAAAGATGGCACTTTTACATGAGAAAATTATTAAATCTGATGGCCAAGCCTCATCTTCTTTGTATTCAGGTAGAACTCATCATAAGGAGTTGGCTCGCTTATGATGGGGATTCTATCAGTGATCTTGATGTTGTATTTCTTGAGGAAATCCATCTTAAGCGGGTTGTTTGTCATAAGACGTATTGATTTTATCCCGAAGTACTTGATCACTTCAACAGCGAACGTGTAATCTCTCTTGTCAGCTGGAAGCCCAAGCATAAGATTTGCCTCCACGGTGTCGTAGCCTTGGTCCTGTAAGCTGTACGCTCTGATTTTGTCGAGAAGCCCGATTCCTCGTCCCTCCTGCCGGAGATATATGAGCATACCAAAGTCCTGCTTACCAAGGAACTCCAGCGACTTCAGAAGCTGGTCTCTGCAATCGCACCTTTTGGATCCCATGACATCGCCAGTAAGGCACTCTGAATGGATCCTGACCGGTACATTTTCCTTTGAATTCACGTCACCCCTTACGAGTACTGCGTTTTCAAGATTCTCATCATCGGAGAAAACATAAATCTCAAATTGACCGAAAATTGTCGGTAATTTAGCCTTGGAATAAAGTTCTAGCATATCTTTCAGCAAATAAATTGATTCATGCTATTAAAATATTTATAAAAGAAATTTTAACAAAAATCTAATTAAATACGCGTTCTATAAATAATACCTTATCGGCGGTAGGCTTCCCGCTCGGTCAGAACGTATCCGGAACCTACCCTGAATATGAAAATTTCTTTCTCACCGGAAGCGGTTGCTTCGAATCTGTTCTTCATTTCATAATATTCCTCTGGCTGTATCTCAAATCTCGGATAGATTTTGCCGGCTCTGATCTCAATGAGCTTTTTCTGGATTTGGTCTCCCAGGCAAACTGCAATGTTTCGGTATATTTTTCCGGGAAAGTGTTCTTCTGGGAGTGAAGCAGAGGTAAGAACTATCCTCCTCTTGTCTTCTCCAAGAATCTCGAAATCGCCAAAGTTCTTTACCTGGTTAACAAGACCCGCGTAGATCAGTGAGGGATCTGGCAGTTCTATAAATTCAAGCACCTTTTCCGTATGCTGAAAATTTGGGGTTTCATATTTCCCTGAAACCCTTATTCCTTCTGGTAGGATGACGGCAGAGCTTTCTGCGCTTTTCAAGGGTCCACAGTAAAGGGTAAGCCTGTTAAGTGATCCATTCAGGGAGATGTATTCGGTTTCTGCATCAATACCCAGTTTATTTCGTCTTATCTGGGGAGGGACATCAAAGGCAAACTTTTCTGTTTTTCCCGAATAGTTCATGATGATGTCCGCCGGTGAAGGAACCAGGTCATTCAACTCCCTCTCCTTGGATCCGGGTTCACGGAGCGGATCAGAAAAGACTAACGTATTCTGCAAGTTCGAACCATTGCTTTCCGATCCGGTCCATTCCAAGTTTACGAACTCCAGGTTCTTTGCACCATACACCTCAGCATTGATCTGGGATTCAAGGTATCTTATTCTGTCCCTTTCTAGTCCCCTGACGGTATTGGATTCTGAAAAGAATATGTCCTGAATTCCACCGCCTGAACCAATGTCCAAAATCGTTTCCCCGGAAATCCTCTGTGCCCGGTATCTTGCAACTGCTTCAGGCGTTGAATACCGTGCTGTATAGGTGTCCAGCCAAAGGCGGTTGCTTCTTGAAAATTTTCCCCTGGTCTGTACTCTAGATCTTGCAATTTCTATAAGGAAGGAAATTTCCCCTCCCGCATGCCTTCCGGCATTCTTTACAATACTTTTGCTATCGTAACCACGATCAATGAGATCCACTATCCCGTCTATCCTGCGATCAATGGTATCCCGATAATGCTTGTCATTAAGGCACCTGATCAGCAATTTCTCCGTGTCCATATGTGGGTTCAACAGGGGTAAATGCGCCTTGACTATTAAGGGATACTGGGCAGGGAAGAATTAATAAAACTACTTACGGTAAGGTGGGCATGAAACTGGTCAGGGTTGGAAAGGTCAAGGAAGTCTACGATGAGGGTGAGACACTTCTCTTTAAGTTTACGGATAAAATATCAGTCTTTGACAAGATAATCCCCACAACGATTCCTTTTAAGGGGGAATCGCTGTGCAGGACATCAGAATTCTGGTTCAGAAGAACATCAGAAGCGGCACGGGTGGAGACCCATTTAATTGAAATGGTGTCACCAAATGAGATGAGAGTCAGGAAATTTTCAATCCCTGAAGGCAATGGAAGTATATTCTCAATAAATTACCTTATTCCTCTGGAGTTCGTCGCCAGGTACTATGTTGCTGGATCCCTGTATGATAGGTTCAGGGAGGGAAAAATATCCAGGATCGACATGGGATTGGCAAATGAACCTAAGTATGGCGAAAAGCTCGACGATCCGTTTCTGGAAGTAACTACAAAGTTTGAGAAGTTTGACAGGCCGCTTAATATCGACGAAGCCCTGGAGATCGGCGGGCTTCGCAGATCAGAACTTGACGGAATTTATGAAGCTATCCTCAGGATAGATCGCAGAATAGAAAAGCAGGTACTTCCCAACGGGCTCATCCATGCAGACGGAAAGAAGGAATTCGCTCTTGGGGACAACAGGGAACCCGTGGTTGTGGACACATTCGGTACCGCAGACGAGGATCGGTTCTGGGATAAGAAGCAGTATGATCAGGGAACCATTGTGGAGCTCAGCAAGGAATCAGTCCGCCAGTATTACCGTTCCAATGGGTATCACGACAGGCTGTATGACGCAAGAGCCAGAGGCACGAAAGAGCCTGAAATATCTCCACTGCCTGATGAACTCATTGAGCGAACGAGCAAACTCTATATGGATCTCTTCGAACGCATTACCGGGCAGAAATGGTGAGTGCAAGATTAGGGGATCTAATGTTTCCTTATCACTGGATCCCGAGCTCTATCTGGTTTTCTATGTAATGCCAGAGCTGGTGTTCTATTTCATATGACCACAGAGCCTCAGGAACCTCTACGAACGCAACAAGCTCTGAGACAAAGAAGATTTCAATGGCTGCGACACCAACGTCCTTCAGCCACGATCCAACTCCCATTTTAATCTTGAAATTGCTCTGGTCCCCTTCTATGACAATTGTGAATGCCCTGTCCATCGCAAGCAGCGTCCTAAACACTCCTCCTTTCTTTGCCTGAATCAGTATGCCATCAGGATGCTTGCCGGACTGGGTTTTGAAATGTTCCTCATTGAAAAATTCAACTATGAGCTGGGCAAGTTTGTCAAGGTCAACGTTCTTTCCATTGTATTCTCTCGTTGCCGTCTTCATAAAATACCTTAATGATGCATTGTATAAAAACAATATCCGGGTTGAAATCAGGAAAACCGGATTTCCAGAAAGCTTATAATCTAGAAATCTATACTGGATCGATAACAATGGCAGATCAAAAAAAGGTCAACAAAGAGGAAAAGGAAGAGAAAGCGCAGGAAGAGGAACATACCCAGAACATTTCGGTTAAGGGTATTAAGAAGGATGTTTATGACAAAGTTTCCCAGATAGCCAAGGTGACAGGAAGAACGCTCGGCGAGGTGACAAATGAGGCATATAAATCACTCATCGGTGCATTTGACGGGGCAGGACATATTTCAAGAAATTTCAGGGAAGGCCTTGCCGGCAGCGTGTCAAGGTACGTGGAGAACATAAAAAATCTTGATCTCACCAAGAAAGACCTCGAAGAGATTGGCCACAAGACCGTGTTCAAAAACATAGATAATCTGGTTCTAATTGACGTCGATGATGAAACTTTCGACAGGTACGTGGATGCAATAATAAACGTAAAAGTACTGAGCATTCCACCTTCTCTCAGGAAGTCGAAAGTGCTGCTGAAGTGCAGCTACGTTGATTCCATTACACAGGGGAAATAAACCCCGTTATTTTTTTCTGAGCACACTGAAGTATCTGGTTAGCGATTTGTGCTGTGGAACTGGTACCATGGATACAAGGGTGAAAAATTCTCTGGAGAGTTCCAGAAGGCGGGAGTCACCGACAATTAAGGCGCAATGACCTTTATCCGCGAGAAGGTTATAAAACGCGGTGAAGGACTCCTGATAAAGCTGCTCAATATTATCTCCATGGAGTGAGGAATTTCTTCCATATGGCATATCTGTAATTATGGCAGCCGCCTTCTCATCCAGATCAAGATGGGATACGCTGCTGTGTATGATCTTTGCGTCGGAATACCCGAAATACTTGAGGTTCAGCCTTGCTCCCATCACCATCGAGAGAGAGATGTCACTTCCGATGATCCTCCGTCCCATCATTGCGGCTTCAATGAGAATTCCTCCAGTTCCGCAAAAAGGGTCAAGAATTAGATCACCGGGTTTTGTCATGGATACATTTACGAGATACCTGCCAAATTTTGGATGAAGAGATACCGGGGAAAAAAATGGGCGCATTGGAGCCCTTCTTTGTTCGAGCTCCTTCCTGTCCCGTTCATAACGGAGTATGCATAGATACCAGCGTTCTGCTCTGATCACCCTTATGACAAAGTTAGGTTCAGTGAACGATACTCTCCCCTCTGCCTGAAGAATTGCCCCGATGGCAGACTCAGTATATGGCTCCGGTACACGGGAATACTGCTTCAGCCGAACATAGTACTTGCCATCCGGTATACGTCTGCTGTCAAAATCCCTGGGGCTATCCGCAACCTGAACTATTTTGCTCACGGTGTTTACAAAGGATGACTGCGTCACCGTTTTCCAGTTTCCGCTTATCACGAAGACCTGATTAATCCGGGACTCTATGTCAAAATCGCCGAAATTATTGCTTAACGCACGTATTTCATTGTCGAGAAGATCAAGATTGAGAGAACTGCATTCAAGTATATATCTTGGCATTAATACTATGACTCAATGGAAGCTCAGTTCTTCTTTGTTTCTTTTGCGAGATCCACTGCAAGGTTCTCATAAATTTTGCTGAGTTTCTTTATGGATCTCTTAACAGCTGCCTGTGGTTTTCCAGTCTTGACCCTGACATATATCTGAGGGTTATCTATTACAGGATGCTTAATGTAGTAATGTGACTCCTCAACCTGTTCATCGTGTAGTATCTCCTCGACAATTGGCCTGAGGAGTGCGTTATCATAGTTCAGCATTTCTAATGTCATGGAGTCTTTATCTTTCTCCACGACTCTGAATTTGGAATCCATGTTCCCTCATTTGAACCACATATATTATTCTTGTTTATCCACGGGAGAAAGTAGATTAGAGCATAATGATCTTAATTCCCGGGCACATCCCCGAATGGAGTAAGGGACACTGAGAGATCAACAGGTAAAAACCTTAAAATATAAATATGGGTAATATTTGTAGTCAGCGAGGAGGTGTCTGTATGTCATTGCTGACCAAGCGCAGGGACTTTGACGATGATGAAGATGATGATGACTACGATGATGACGATTAAACTACCATATTTTTTTGGGTGAAATCTTATACTATTGTTCTTGTTGAATGTATCTGAATTGACAATTATTAAAGGATGAGTGAGTTGGAAAATTTCGATTTGCTGGATAGGCGGATAGTCTCTATGCTGGCAGAGAGGGGTATCGATACGCCTACCGAGCCGCAGGCTCTTGCCATGCGTTCCATAATTGAGGGGAAGGACGTTCTCCTTCTCTCTCCAACAGGCAGTGGAAAAACGGAAGCTGCGATCCTGCCATTGATGCATCTTCTCCTTAGGGACAAACCACCTCCAGTCGCTGTGCTCTACATTACACCCCTGAGGGCATTGAACAGGGACATGCTGCAGCGGTTGATCGATTATGGAAGAAAGATCGGCATTTCTGTTCAGGTAAGGCATAGCGACGTGGGGCAAGCCGAAAAGAGGGAAATATTGAAAAATCCAGCTGGGATACTGATAACGACCCCTGAGTCGCTCCAGATTATGCTTAACGGGAAGAATCTGAGAGAAATCATAAAAAATGTTCGCTACGTTGTGGCGGATGAACTGCATGAGCTTTCCCAGAACGAAAGGGGTTCGCAATTTTCACTGGCAATGGAAAGGCTGAGGCACCTTACCGGTGGATTCCAGGCAGTAGGGCTATCGGCAACAGTAGGCAATGCTGAAGAACTTTCCCGCATGCTTAACGGATCTGGCAACGTTGAGATAATAAAAGCCGTCGTAGAGAAGAGAATGGAAGCTACGGCAATTATTCCCCAGAGCTCCGATAAATCTGCCTCAGAGATCATGGGTTGTGACGAACAGTATGCTGGAGCCATTTTATACATCTGGAAACTTATAGATACCAATCCTGGAACCATTGTTTTTGTCAACACAAGAAGCATAGCCGAGGACATTTCTTTCAGGATAAGACTGATGGTCAAGGACCCGCCAATAATGGTGCACCATGGATCACTTTCAAGAGACACCCGAGAGTCTGCTGAAAAGGATTTCAAGAGCGGAAAAATAAAGGCAATAATCTCGACTTCTTCCCTTGAACTGGGCATAGACATCGGGCTTGCAAAACTGGTCATCCAGTTCAACTCGCCAAGGCAGATTAACAAGTTACTACAGCGAGTGGGAAGATCAGGGCACAGCCTGGAAAGAATCTCTACCGGAATAGTTGTGTGTACGGATGTTATAGAACTTGAGGAAGCTCTTGCAATAATCGATCAGGCAAATTCAGGTGTTCTAGAGGATATTCTCATAATGAAAAATTCCCTTGCTACTGTTGCTAACCAGATAATCTCAGAAGTACATTTTTCAAAGGAGATAGATTCCGAGAAGCTGTTCACCCAGATAACTGCGGCCTATCCATTTCACACCCTTACGCGTGAAGACTATGAGTCTCTGCTTGATTTTCTCGCTAAAACAAGGAAGATATGGAACGACTCACCGAGCATCCGCAGGAGAGCAGGAACGCTCAGTTATTATCTGGAAAACATTTCCATGATTCCCAGCGAGAAGAACTATCGCGTGATAGACATAGGATCTAGGAAATTCATAGGTACTCTGGATGAAAGGTACGTCGTAAATGAGATAGAACCGGGCAGTTACTTTGTTATAAAGGGATCAACCTGGCGCACCGTAAGAATAGACGAAGACCGTATTTTGGTGGAAGCATTCCCCACGGTTGCCATAGCTCCAAAATGGTCTGGGGAGGACATACCGGTTCTACCTGACGTGATGGACAAAGTTTCGGAAATGCGTAAGAATAGAAGAATTCCTGAGTATACAGACGCTTTCTCGGCATCCCTCATGAGGGAGTGGTATTCGGGGCAGCTTGCACTCAGGGAAAGGGTGATAATAGAGACAAAAAATGGGGAGATAATTGTCCAGATCATTCTTGGAACACGGGCAAATTTTGCACTAGCGGAGATCATGACGAGTTTCCTGGCTTCAGTAACTGGACAGAGTGTTGAGATGGACTATTCCCCTTATCACATATATCTGCGGTGTTCCCGCCAGATTACGGCATCGGATGTTGAGAGGATAATCAAGGGGGTAGATCCTGCCAGGCTGGAAGAGTATATCAAGGGTGTTGCCAGGAGGTCAAGATTTTTCAACCTGGTATTTCTGTACGAGGCGAAAAAGTTCGGCGTGATAAGCAAGGATGCCGATATGAGCCGCATTCGCTTCGAGAAGATAGTGGACTCCTACACTGACACACCTGTTTATACAGATTCCGTGAGGAAGCTCATAACCAACTACATGGATCTCGACTCGCTGAGGGGATTCCTTTCAAAATCAAGCGAAATTGAGTTTGTTCTTATGAACAATATTTCCGCCTCTTCTGGAATTTTCCTCAGGCACTATTCTGAGAAGGTGCTGCCGCTTCGGCCGACAAAGTCCATCCTTGAATCCGTCAAAATCAGGCTGATGAACGAGGAAACAGTCCTCTATTGCACGTCCTGTGGCAATATTCGGACAATGAAGATCCGTGATATCAAATCAATAAGGTGTCCGGATTGCGGCAGTTATCTTGTTGCATCGTTATCACGATATGATCGAGAGGAACTTGACTCCATAAACCATAAGGGTGGTGACAATTCCAGGATAAGAAGAAGAATTTCGAAGAACGCACATCTTGTCAGGGAGAAGGGGATAATAGCCATAATAACAATGGCTGCCAGGGGCATCGGAGCGGAAACAGCCTCAAGGATCCTTGAGGTGTCATATCACAGCGAAGACGACATTATCAGGGCCATACTCAACGCTGAGGTAGAGTTCGCAAAGAACAAGCGGTACTGGGATTGAAATGCCGGCTGTACAACCCATCAGGCGTGAACCTGAAAGAACCATTAAGATCATTGAGGCATATATTGAAAAGAATCTCGAAGTTCCGGTTATTGTTGAGGGCACAAAGGACATGGAGGCTCTCAGAAAGATCGGGTTTCGTGGAAGAGTTATCGTTTACAACTCGGGGCTAAGCGTGGTTGCATTCTCGGAATGGATATCCAGAACAGAGAACAGTGTTATATTGCTCATGGACTTCGACAGGACCGGGAGTATTTTGAGGAGGAAACTGTCATCAATTCTTTCTGCTGTGATTCAGGAGGTTGACGTCGGTCTCTGGATATATATCCGGAGACACCTGCCCGTCCGGACTGTGGAAGAGCTTCCCGCTATCATCGATGCGCTGGGAAGCTTGTCGCGTGCGCCTCCGCCAAGGAGAAAGAGAGGTAAGAATTGGGAATAAAAGTTTATGATTGACGCTGGATTAAGGTCAGATGGCTTCCAACATCAAGATAACATTTTTTGGCACAGGTGGCTCATGGCCTACCCCCGTCCGTGGGCTCCCCGCAGTAGGGATACAGATTGATGACAGGTTAAACCTCTTCGACTGTGGAGAGGGGACTCAAAAGCAGATAATGGCCAGCAGCACCTCCTTCATGAAGATAGAGAATATCTTCATATCTCATTTTCACGGGGATCACTTCATTGGTCTCATAGGGATGGTTCAGAGCATGTCCTTCAACGGACGCGTTGCTCCGCTGAATATTTATGGCCCGCGAGGGGCTGTAAGAATGGTGCTAAATGCACTGAATGTGGGTTACTTCAGGCTTAATTTTGACGTGAAGATAACCGAGCTAGAAGATAGCGGAAACTACGACTTCGGGGATTTCATAATCAGGACACAGCCAAATGATCATCCAGTACCCGCAATATCCTTCAGCCTGGAGGAGAAGGACATGATACGTATCGACCGGGAGAAGGCCGATGGGCTTGGTTTCCCAGTCAGGAGGCTGGAGGAGCTAAGGAAGAAAGGGGTTGTTGAAGTAGGAGGAAAAGTATTTCGTATCGAGGATGTTAGTGCAGGAACAAGGAAGGGTCGCAAGATAGTTTACACCGGAGATACGAGACCGATGAAGTCGACTATAGCATTTGCTAAAGGGGCGGACGTTCTGATTCATGATACGACCACGGATTCTTCACTGGAGCCAAAGGTAAACGAGTTCGGCCATACCTCTTCCCGGCAGGCTGCGGAAATAGCGCGGGATTCCGGAGTAAAGCGGCTTTACCTGTTTCATTACAGTCCGAGGGTGGATAATGTAAATACACTCCTTGAAGAAGCTAGAAGCATATTCCCCCAGTCCTACGCCAGCAGCGATCTGCTCGAATATGATGTACCGGTGAACAGAGACAATTCCGAATAGTCTGGTCAAGATTTTATCTTCTGGCAGGTTCGGTTGTGACGCCGGTCTGATTCTGGTAATTTCCCGATCGCTGCTCGTAGGTCTGGGCAGGTTCTGATGACATCCTGATGAACGTGATCTGGGCTATTGATCTTCCTGTGAAAATTGTAATTGCGGTGTCGGCGGCGTTGTACAGGGCAAGAGTAAGTTCTCCCCTGAAACCTGAATCCACAAGTCCAAAACTCCCGATAATTCCCTTCCTGCAGAAAGAAGACTTAAGCCATATCTGACCTGCGATTCCGGACGGCATGTCTAGGCGCTCCAGGGTTGATACCAGAAAGAAACTTCTGGCAGGGATGTTGCCGTCCGATCCATTTTCCCCTGGCACCCTGATCATGCCGGCAGTAAGATCATACCCATTAGGTGTAAGCTGTTCCTCCCTGTAGTTGCTAACAATGAGTTTTCCCTTGGTTACAAGGGACCTTATCTCTGCGTCGGAAAGCATTCGGGAGTATAACTATGAATGAGATAATATGGTTTCTATTCACTGTGAGGCACCCGATGGCCCAGTTCCAGCCCGGATTCCGGGGAAAAACCTGTTAAGCACTACATAGAAAACCATTGCAAGCACGAATGATACATAATAGCTGAGGTCCACTCCGCCGAGCACCTGCGCCACCGGACCGTAGGGGAAACCGGATGGTGCCATGAATGGTATCGAGACAACTATAGCCGCACAATATGCAATAATTCCCGAAAGGTTATACCTCAAGTTCTTACCGTCTCCATATCTTCTGCCGCGATTTACGATGAAAAAGTCCGCCAGAATTATCCCTATCCACGGCGTGATCCAGTAATCGAGAAGATAGAGGAAAGTTTCGTAGGAATAATTGAATCCGTTTATTACTGATAGGATTGAGAATACGACCGCTACGGCTGACATTATGATTACCACAGTTATTCGCCGGAGGCTAAGACCGGCAGCTTTTATCGAAAGGGAATTTGAGTATAGGTTTATGGAATTAGCAGCAATCCCACCGAGAACAATCCCAACAAGGCCTACGTCAAAGTACCTTCCCATTATTGGTGCAAGGGCGCTAGCGGGGTTTGATGTGGAGGCCAATCCGGACGCAATTGCGACAAGCATGCCCGTAATTTCGAGCCATAGCGATGCAGAAAATCCTCCTGCAAATGAATAGGTGAACACTTTGCGGGGGCTTGTTCGAGGAGATATGTATCTTGAATAGTCCGAAGCGTACGGCCCCCAGCTCATTATGTACGAGAATGAGAGCGCGAGCACGATCCCGAACTGAGTGAACAGGGTCAGCGATGTGTTAGCAGAGTATGTAATAGACCAGTGCAAACGGTCTAAGGCAAAATAGGTAACCACAACAAAAATTACTCCAAGAATGTATGACATTACCCTTTCAAATTTATGTATGAATTTGTGTCCGAAATATGCCGATATCCCAACGATAACTGCGACCAAAATTACGGAGTATACGAGGAATATCCCGCTTATGAGAAGGCTTATTGCAAACGCGGCAAGCACTGTGTTTATGGTCAGCCACCCTGTCGTGTTTAGCCATTGCAGGACTGACATAATTGCTCCGCCTCGATCGCCGAACGACCTCCGACCCATTACCATCTGTGGCACCCTTGACCTGGGGCCGACTGCGCTCATAAGGCCCAGCAGTGAAGCACCAAGGATATTGCCAAGAACAAGTGCCATAATGGTGGTGTCCAGGTCAAATCCAAAATATATGGGAAGAAATCCAAGAGCAAAATCACCTATGGTAAGGTTTGAAGCAAACCAGATATAGAAAAGCGAAGAGGCTTTCGGGCCGCTGACATTGTCCGGTATTGCCTGTACGTCAAGCCTTTCCGGTGCGAAAGTTGAGTCTGCACCTAACACTTGTTCGGTCATACGGGATAATGATGAAAAGGTATTAAATTGTAATGTGGTCCGAGAAGAACCAGACAAATGTACATCAATGAGTTTCCTCGTTTTTGTTTACCCTAGTTTAAAAAATACGGTTCAATACAAAGCCGGCCGGATCAAGTTTTTAATACCCAACTCCATTTTCATGACAATGAATCCGAGGCTAATGGTAGAGGCTGTCCTCTATGCAAGTGATAAGCCCTTGAGCATAAGGGACATATCCCGAGTCATTTCATTGCCCGCTAAGCAAGTCTCAAGTGAGATGAGGAAACTCGTCCGTGATTACGGCAAGGGGGACGCTTCGATGACAATTGTCAGGATTGGGAATAGGTACAGGATGCAGCTCAGGGACGAGTATCTTGATATCGTGAATGCAGTTTCTGAACCGGAACTGACAAGGCTGGAGCTATCCATAATGGGCTTTATTGCTTCCCATCCATCTTGCAGGAAGGGAGAACTGAGGGACAAATTTGGAGAGAAATACATTTCCTCTCTGGAGACACTCAAGTCAAAAAAGCTTGTTCACGGGACAAAGTACAGGAACACTGAAATACTCACGACCGGAAAGCGGTTTTTTGAATATTTCGGAATTGACAGGACGAAGTTTGGAGAGGTTTTGAAATCGGTTTCTGATGGCAGGGCAGGTAGTGAGGGAAATGAATAAGATACTGCTCGTTGGTGGCGGAGGCAGAGAGGATGCCATAGGAAGAAGAATTGTTGATGGAGGGGCATCGTTGTACTGCGTTGCCAAGAACCTGAACCCTTCGCTGGCAAGAATTGCCAAGGATTACCGGGTGATGGATGAACTTTCATACAGCAGGATCGTCCAATATGCTATGGAAATGAAAATAGATCTTATGTTCGTGGGGCCTGACCCAGCTCTGGAAACCCCACTGGTTGACCTCGCTTCAAAATCGGGTATTCTTGTACCATCCCCTTCCATGGCTGCAGCGAGAATAGAGACCTCGAAGGAATACATGCGCGACTTTGTACAACGAAATAACATAAGCGGAAATATTTTTTCCAGGGTTTTCTCAAACGGCCGGGAAGCTGCTGAATTCATCAGATCCAGTGATATGGAGTATGCCATTAAGCCCATAGGGCTGACTGGTGGAAAGGGTGTCAGGGTCATGGGGGTTCAGATAAATTCAAGGGAGGAAGCTGCAGCTTATGCAGCTGAAGTCGCCTCCCGAGACGGGAAGGTTCTGCTGGAGGAACGGATCACTGGGGAAGAGTTCTCGCTTCAGGTATTTTCCGATGGAAAAAGTGTCTCTCCCATGCCACTTGCACAGGATTACAAAAGGGCTCTTGAAGGGGACCTGGGGCCTAATACGGGGGGAATGGGATCCATAACGGGTGCAGACCACGGTCTTCCATTCATTACACCTGCATGCCGCGACAATGCACTGAGCATCATAAGAAGCGTTGTCCACCACATGAGTCTCGAGGGCAATCCTTTTCGAGGAGTAATGTACGGACAGTTCATGCAGGTGAACGGAACTCCAAAAATTGTTGAGATCAATGCCAGATTTGCGGACCCGGAGGGGATAAACGTCCTTTTCCTGCTAGACGAGAGCCTTCCCGATATATTATTCAGGATAGCAGAGTCTTCCCTGGGAAGCTATACCAGATTCATGCGAAAGGCAACTACGCTGAAATATATAGTACCAAATGGGTATGGAAGCACTCCGCAGCCTGGGACTTTGGAGATAGAACTTGCAGATATGCCTGAGGATCTGCAGATTTACTACGCTTCGGTTTCAGGAACACCAGAGAAGGTCCAGATGACATCATCCAGGGCTCTTGCAGTCATATCAAGATCAGACACAATAGAGTCAGCTTCCGATTTTGTCGAGGAAAACCTTTGGAGGATAAAGGGCAACTTTTATGTCAGGCACGACATCGGATCACGTGATTTCTTAAAGAAAAAGATGCATTAGCCAGATCATCTGACCCTCACTGTACCGAGAATCCTGGGAACTGATGTATTCGAGCAAACCATCATTGTGTCATTGTAGACGGATAGAGGCCTGTCCAAGGTTATTTCGTCCCCACTCCTGAACCCCCTGGAATATTTCATCTGATCGCATATGAACACCTCATTGCCGCTCACGTTTTTTCCGGCAAGAGTGGGATGAAAGTCGATTTTTGACTCTATTTTCTCCACTTTCTTCAATCTGGCTTCCGTAAGGAACATGCCTCTCTCCATGTCATCAATCTCTATATTCTTTAATGCAAGACCAACTCTTGATCCAGCGGGGGCGGATTCAACATCAACATCCTGCATCTGAATGGATCTTATCTGCACTGGATTCTCAATGGTAGAGGCAAACAGGTTCTGGTGCTTTATCACGGTCCCGCTCAAAACGAAACCCAGCGCCACTGTCCCTACACTTTTCACCTTGAAGAAATGGTCTACAATAATGCTGGTCCCCATATCTTTTCTTTCTATTTTCAAATTGGCAATGGAACTGGCCAGTTCCACAGGCGATCCATTGAAGAACGTGTACTTTGAGACAACGGTATTTGATATAATTTTCTTGACAAGTGTTGACTTATTCTCGTCCTTCAGAATGATAAACCCTCTCTCCTTCTTCATGAGGTCTAAGGCTAACAGTACTTCCCCGAGATCCTTGTTTATCTCATCAATTCCCAGCAGTACAATATCGGCTGGAAATATTGTATCGGTAAGTGAAGACATCTTTTCAGGAAAGCGCGACGGAGACAATATTGTGAAGACTGTGTCACCATCCTTCCGGTGATAAATTGTAATGTCGCTTTCGGTGCCTTTTTTCGCAATTTCCCTGATAACTTCGGGTACGTTGTACGCGAAGATGTTTATCGGATTCATGATGCACAGTAATATAATCTGGGGATATAAACAGATTTCAGGTGTAATCGCAGTTTATCCCTTTGTTTATTGTATCGGAAAGTAGATCGATATATGGCGTACCATCGTCCGGCAGTGGCACTCTGGAATAATTCATTCCAGATCTCTTTACAAATCCACCGAATTCATAATCCAGATCATACAGTACTTCCAGGTGCGTGTACAGGAATCCTATTGGCACCGTGATAACGCCTTTTTTTCCGGATGAGGCAACTGAAGGAAGGACGTCATACACCGACGGATCGAGCCATCTCTTCCCATATTTGCCCATGCTTTGATACGCACACAGGTAATCACCTATTCCTGCCTCTTTGGAAATTCTTTCAGCTGCATTTCTGAAGGCAGTGTCATATCCAGATTCATCGTTCACTGAGTTAGGCAGGCTGTGGGCGGTGAAAATAATCTGGTTGTTCCAGTCGTCGAAACCTTCTGTTGCAGTTATCAAATCTGACCACATCCTGCTGAAAATACCAGAAGAATCCAGCCGGTTAACAATTGACAGGCTGATGTTGGGAGCCTCTCTCTCAACTATTTCATTCAATGGTCTTGCGTATGATTCAACAACATTATGTGAAGGGAATGGAAACAGGGGAATTGCAAGTATCCTTTCATAACCCTCCGATGCAATTGTTCCAACTACATCGGAAATCCAGGGCTTCCAGTGCTTATTTCCAAGGAATATTCCTACTTTGTCGCGCCTGAATCTCTCCCTCAATTTATCTGTAACAGATTCAATTATTCCATTTGATGGCGAAGTACCATTTACCATCCCGTATTTCTCTCTGTTTTCCCTTAGCGCATACTCCGGGACTGGCCTCCCTTCATAAATTCCCTTGAGATATTCGGGTACGTCATTCATCGATGTGGGGCTACCGTATGCCATCAGCAGAACAGCTGTCTTCATGAGCCCCTCCTGAAATCGTGTACCAATTTTACTATCTCCTGCAGCGTTCTAAAGTCTGTGTTGGGAAGCACTCCATGACCCAGATTGAATATGTAGTCCTGCTTGTACGATATATCATTCAATATCTGTTCGGTCTCCCTCAATGCACCGGCTGGTGATTCAGCTGCAATGGTTGGGTCTAGATTACCCTGCAGGCCTACCTTTCCGGAGGTAAAAGAGTCAATCAGGCTGAGTCGTGATCTCCAGTCTGCACTTATGTAGTCTACTCCAGATTCAACTATCTGCTTTGCAATGCCGGAAGTTGCAATGGAGAAATATATTATCTTCTTCTTCAGGGATGACAACTCTGAAACAATCTCTGAAAGGTATTTTTTCATAAGGCCGTCATACTGGTATGGGGAAAAGAATCCTGCCCAGCTATCAAAGATCTGGACTACATCAGCCCCTGCATTGATCTGGATTTTCAACATTGATATGATCATCTCTGTCAGAAGCCTCATGTTCTGATGAAACAGACGTTCTTTCGACGCAATCATCCTTTTCGTTGAACCCATATCCCTGTCGCCCCTTCCAGAGACGAGATAGGAAAGCATCGTGACCGGTCCGCCGGAGAAGCCTATAACTGGGAAGCCGTTGTGTGTCTCCTTGAATTTTCTTATGGTTTCACTGAGAGGATACTTCATCTTCTTCTGGTCAAACTCCAGTAGCCTTGGATATGATTCTTCGTATGCAACAGGCTGGACAACCGGCCCGGTCCCATTTGTAAAGTCAACCCTTGCGCCCATGGCTTCTAGAGGAAGAAGAATATCAAAAAAGACTATGGCAGAGTCAACGCCAAGCTTGCTGATTGGCTCCTCCATTATCTTAACCAGAAGAGCAGGATCCATGCACATTTCCTTGATGGACTTGGACTTCCTGGCTTCCGTATAGCCAGGGAGATAGCGTCCAGCCTGCCGCATAAACCATACAGGGATGGAATCAGGGACGCTGCCCTCCAGAACCTGTCTAAAGGCATTCAAAATTCAGTACCCCCTTTCCCTGCAGTTCCTCATTCTAAGGTTTCGTCCTTCTTATGGTTCTCGGAAACGGAATCGCATTCTTGATGTTATCAAGCTTGCATATCCACATTATTGCCCTGTCCAGTCCAAGCCCGAAACCGGAATGCGGGATACTTCCGTATTTCCTCAAGTCCATGTACCAGTAATAGTCGTCAGGGTTCAGTTTGTACTCTTCCATCCTTTCCCTCAGTAGATCCGGATCCCATATTCTTTCACTGCCTCCGATGATTTCGCCGTATCCTTCCGGGGCAAGGAGATCATGGCAGAGCAATTCTCCCGGGTTCTCTGGATCAGGCCGGTGGTAGAATGTCTTCAGCTCCTTTGGATAGTGTGTTACGAACACAGGGCGATCATAGTGAATCATTATCTGCTTCTCCTCGTCGGAACCAAGGTCATCTCCATACCTGATGTTCATCCCCGTTTCCTGCGCTCTTTTTATGAGGTCTGAATATTTCATTCTCAGGAATGGCTCTGTCCACCTTCTCAAGTCTACGGGGTCCCTGCCAAGAATAGCAAGTTCCGGCTGGTTTTCTTCCAGCACCTTTCCTATTATGAAGTGGATCATGCGCTCTTCTATGTCCATCATGCCGGAATTGCCAACCCATGCAACCTCGGCCTCCCCGTGCCAGTATTCGGTCAGGTGTCTCCATGTCCTCGACTTCTCCGCTCTGAAGCTCGGTGAAATTGTGAAAACTTTCTCCAGGCTGAATATCATGGTTTCGAGGTAGAACTGTGCACTCTGGGTAAGGCTGACCTCTGACCCGAAAAATGGGACCTTGAAGAGGGTTGTCCCTCCCTCAGTTGCTGTAGAAACCATGAAAGGGGCTTGTACCTGGTAATACCCTTCAGAATAGAAAAAATCTGCAAATGCCTTAAAGACTGTTGACCTGACCTTGAGGACCGCAGAGAACTCCTGGCTTCTCAACCAAAGGTGCCTGTTGTCAAGGAGGAATTCTTCCCCCTTGTCCTTAGTAATTGGAAACGATTCATCCCTCTGATAAACCTTAAAGTCCGTAACTTCGATTTCATATCCGGTAATAGCGCGGTCATCCTTTTTCACGGTGCCCTGGAGTTCAAGGCTGCTTTCTATGCCCAGGGAAGATATGACCTTGAACTTCTCATCCCCCAGTGTCGCAACGTTTGCAACGGACTGTACAATGCCGCTCGAGTCCCTCAGCACTACAAATGTGATCTTGCCACTGCTTCTTGCTCTATAAACCCATCCATGAACAGTTACAGGCTTTCCAATAAATTCATCGGAAAGTATCTCCTTAATTGAGTGCATCAAACGAGAAATGACGGACTGCTATTATAATTTTGTAACAGTATTCAGTTTTCGGTTGCGATGATCCTCAATGGATACTCAAATTTTGCGGGAATTAGGAATTGCACTGATCCGGCATATCCCGAAACGTCAATCCTTTCCACAGCCCTTTGAAAAACGATTATCGCTGTTTCCTTCTGGTTCATCTGGAATTTTATCATTGCGACGGCCAAATGTATTATGTTCTGTATGTACGCCTTCTCCGATCCAGAAACACACTTCCACAGATCCTCAAGTAGCATGTGCGCCTCCCAGTATCTCTCCTCGTCAAAGAGGAATGAGGTGGTTCTGAGAATATCCTGCTTTCTTCCGAGTACCTTATCCATGTTCAGTGGAAAATATTCTTCGGTCTCAGCAATCTTCCTTATCCTGAGAAAGCATACCCTGAATTTCATCATTTTTATTAAAAGCGAGGGGGAATCCGTGCTTATGTCAAGTTCAATGGAATCCGTGTGTTTCCTTACTATGGGATTCCTTGTGCAGTATTGCTTCAGGTCGTACTGGGGAAGGTTTGCCACATTTTCAAAGAAAAGTATGATTCTCATTCTCTGTCAGCCGGGCACCAGGTAATTCCACGGAGACTCATAAACTATGAGCTGCTCCTCAGCAGAAGCATAGAAACTTACAAAAAAATGATCAAGAAAGATCCGACCTTCATGGAGGATAGGATGTCAATTCAATAGAGTCAGTCTCGACGGATAAAAATATATTTAACCAAGTGACTTACCTTCTATAGTATCTGAATTGATAGCAAAGGATGATCTGATTATGAAACTAAGGATAAGTGTCAAGAATCTGAAGGAAATTGCAGACCTTCTAAATACAATCGTGAGTGAGGCTAAATTAACCTTGAAAAAGGATGGTGTGACCATAAAGGCGGTGGACCCTGCCCACGTGGCAATGGTAAGCCTCGAGATTCCATCCGGATCATTTGAGGTGTACGACCTCGACACTGAAGAGGACATATCCCTCGACATTGAAAGGCTGAAATCAATCCTTAAATTAGCAAGCTCGGGGGACGTCATCTCTGTTACAAAGGAGAAGGACAGGTTAAAGTTCGAGATGGGAACCATAGTGAAGACGCTTTCGCTGCTAGACAACAACACCATAACAACTCCAAGAGTCCCTCAGGTCAGTTCCGAAAGTTACGTTGTAGTTGCAAAATATGAACTGGAGAAAGGTCTGAAAGCAGCCGAGGACGTGTCCGATTCCATAAGGCTCACACTGACTGCAAATGATTTCAGGGCAAGGTCCCTTTCTGACACGGAAGAGTCTGAGATGATACTTTCAAAGGAACTCCTGAAGGAGATCCGTTGCGAGGAATCGGTCAAGAGTTCATATCCTCTGGATTATCTCCTGAAGCTTGTAAAGTCCCTGTCAAGCACAGACTCCTTGAAGCTCAGTTTCAAGGATGATTATCCCCTTACGATAGAATTCGCCTTCGGGCAGCCCGCTAAAGGATCAAGTGATGCATACATAAAGGGCATCTTCCTTCTTGCTCCAAGGATGGAACAGTAAAAGAGCGGGCGCGGGGGGATTCGGACCCCCGATCTACAGCTTAGGAGGCTGTTGCCATATCCGGACTGGGCCACGCGCCCAACGGGAACAGAAAGATGTTCATTGGTCTAGAATAGTCGTTCTGATCCGTTTCTGTGGGAAATGTAAGGACGCTATAAAATATTTCTTCAGAGCGAGACTTAACGATTATTATGTAGTTTGGAATACTGGATTATGCAAGTTAAGATGGATGGATGGCAGGCTGGGCTTAGGTTCTCGGCAGCGCACTTTATACCTTCACACAACAAATGTTCCAGGCTACACGGGCACGATTATGCAATAATGGTCAGGATATGGGGGACCCCGGTCGACGGGATAGTTGTAGATTACGATGACATTTCAAGAGAAGTGATGAGTATAATCGGGAAGATGGATCACAAGCTGCTCATTCCAACTCTCAGCGATATAATATCACACAAGTGCAGTGGCGGAGTATGTGAAATATCATATAACAACAAGCGAATCAGTGTTTCCGAAAGTGACGTGTGCCTCTGCGAAACAAAATCATCCTCCAGCGAAGATCTCTCAAAATACATTTCGGAGCAACTTGCAGGAAAACTGAAGGGTATGACAAATGTCAAAGGGCTGGAGATCGGTGTGCAGGAAGGTCCCGGCCAGGGTGCATACTCGGAAGTGATCATGAACGACTGATCGAGCCATATCACTCCTCTCCGGCGGCCTTGATTCAAGTACGGTATTGGCTATTGCAAAAAATAAAGGATTCGAGGTAACTGCGCTGAGCTTCAGTTATGGTCAGAGGCATTCCCTGGAGTTAAGATCCTCTGAAAGGATAGCCAATCATTTCAACATTGATCGCAGGGTATTCAACATGGATTTCCAGCAGATCGGTTCCAGCTCGCTTACCTCGAGCATACCCGTTGAGAAGAGAAACCTTTCAGAGGTAGGCAACAGCATACCCTCGTCTTACGTACCAGCCAGAAATTCGATTTTCCTGACAATAGCTGCGGCATTCGCGGAATCCCTGGATGCCCGGACTATTTTCATAGGGGCAAATGCTGTTGATTATTCAGGTTATCCTGACTGCAGGCCTGAATTTTTTTCCTCAATGGAACGTAGCATCAATCTCGGAACAAAAGCTGGGATCAGCGGACGCATCAGGATAGTTGTTCCGCTTCAGTTCCTCACCAAGGGAGAAATCATAAGGAAGGGCATCAGCCTCAATGTCCCCTACGATCTGACTTACTCATGCTATAATGGTGAAGAGGAAGCTTGCGGGGAATGTGACTCATGCCTGCTCAGGCTCAAAGGATTCATGGAAGCTGGCATACCGGACCCGATAAGATATAAGAAATACCCGGCATTCTATTCTGACTTTATAAAAAAAATGAAGGTTTAAAGTTTCCCCGCAAGGAACTCGTCAACCTTTCTGCAGCTAGCATTTACGGATTCCACTGTTTTGTTCCACAGAATCTTTTCTTCGCTGTTGAAGTCCATATCGTATATCTCCTCAACGCAGTTTTCGCCTATTTTTATGGGAACGCCAATGAAAATATCCCTCACTCCGTAATGCTTCGCATGGCTTCCCGTCAGAAAAGCAGCACAGGGTATGACTCTGTTCTTGCCTTTTATTATTGACTCAACCATTGCCGTGATGGAAATTCCAGGGGCATAGTATGCGCTTCCGGACTTCAGAAAGTTTACTATCTCTCCGCCGCCGAATCTTGTTCTCTTTATGATCTCATCTATTTTTTCCTTTGACATTAGGTTGCTGATTGGAATCCCTGCCACACTGGAATACCTGACGAATGGAACCATATCATCGCCGTGCCCGCCTATGACAAACGCGTTAACGTCCTCAACCGACACCTTGAGCTCCTGGGCAATGAATGTCCTGAACCTAGCACTATCCAGCGAACCTCCTAGGCCTATGATTCTCGATGGAGCAATCCCCGTGATTTTCTGCAGGGCGTATGCTATTATGTCGGCTGGGTTTGTAACAACAACGAGTCTCGCATCCGGGGCGTATTTCTTTATGTTTTTCCCAACATCTGTCATGATCTCAACGTTCTTCTGGAGAAGGTCATCTCTGCTCATCCCCGGCTTTCTTGCCAGACCAGCAGTTATAACTATAACATTAGAACCTTCGAGGTTCTTGTAATTCTCCTTGTTCACGGTCGTAAAACCAAGCACGTTACTATCCGACTTCCAGTGTGGTCCGCCCTCAAGTATGTCCAGTGCCTTTCCCTCTGGAATGCCGTCGACGACATCAAACAGATATACGTCCCCCATCTCCTTGAGCGCCAGTATCTGCGCCACCGTCGCACCAACGTTTCCAGCCCCTATAACTGAAATCTTAGGTCTCGTCATACACTGGTATTGCTGGAACGGATAAAAAATGTTTGGAGAAGCCCAGTTTAAACTCACTGAAAAATATTAGATTGTTGTGGTGGAGTACATTATCAGAATTATATAGCCATATGCACCGGTAACAACGGCACTCAGGAGCAACAGCAACTTAATTTTTGTCTCCGAATTCATTATGGAATAATGCTGAAAATTATTTAAAAATTTGTCCCCATAATTACTGCCGGTCACATTGCAGTTCAAAATTCTGACAAAAGGGTATATATTCAACCAATAAATTACGTTCAGGTTTGAATAAGGATCGGAGTAAACAAAATCCTTATACACGATAAGAATGATAGATAAAAGGTGAAGAAATGGCACAGCAAAAACCACACATAAATTTAGTAACCATAGGACATGTCGATCATGGGAAATCAACGCTCGTAGGCAGATTACTGTTTGAGCACGGAGAGGTCCCTGCCCATATTATTGAACAGTACAGGAAGGAAGCTACTGAAAAGGGAAAGGCAACTTTTGAGTTTGCCTGGGTTATGGACAGGCTGAAGGAAGAAAGGGAAAGAGGAGTTACAATAGATCTGAACCACAAGAAATTTGAAACGGACAAGTACTACTTTACCCTGATAGATGCTCCCGGCCACAGAGATTTTGTGAAGAACATGATAACCGGCACCAGCCAGGCAGATGCTGCTATGCTTGTAGTTTCCAGCAGGGATGGAGAAGGCGTTATGTCCCAGACTAGAGAGCACGCATTTCTTGCAAGGACACTTGGGGTTCAGCAGCTTATAGTGCTGGCCAATAAGATGGACGTAACCCAGCCACCGTACAGCCAGGAAAGATATAACCAGGTAAAGGCCGATATTGAGAAGCTTCTCTCATCAATAGGATTCAAGAATGTACCAATAATACCCATTAGCGGTTACAAGGGGGATAATATACTGAAACCCTCTCCAAATCTGAAATGGTATACCGGGCCTACCCTGATTCAGGCACTGGATTCACTTAAAGTTCCAGAGAAGCCAACAAACAAGCCTCTGAGACTTCCAGTACAGGATGTTTATTCAATCACTGGTATTGGTACCGTACCTGTTGGCAGAATTGAAACTGGAGTACTGAAGGTCGGGGACAAGGTAGTATTTCAGCCGGCAGACAAGCAGGGTGAGGTTAAGTCAATAGAGATGCATCACGAGAACATGACGCAAGCTGAACCTGGCGATAATGTCGGATTCAACGTAAGGGGAATAGCAAAGAACGATGTCAAGAGAGGAGATGTCTGTGGATCTCAATCCTCACCTCCGACAGTTGTGAAGGGATTTACAGCACAGATTGTTGTACTTAACCACCCGAGCGTGATAGCTGTAGGCTACAAGCCGGTATTCCACGTACACACATCTCAGGTCGCGTGCCGCATCGAGGAAATCGTCAAGACACTCAACCCCAAAGACGGAACTACACTAAAGGAGAAACCAGACTTCATTAAGACTGGGGACATTGCAATAGTGAAGATCATACCTGACAGACCGCTGGTTATTGAAAAGGTCTCGGAATTCCCCCAGATGGGAAGATTCGCTGTCAGAGACATGGGTCAAACCGTGGCGGCTGGTCAGTGTATTGACGTAGAAGTAAAGTAAGGTGAAATGGTTGGCATCATATAAAGCAAGGATTTCACTGAGCGGAACCGAGCATGGCATCGTTGATGTTGTGTGCGACGAAATCAAGGGCATTGCAAAGAGAACCGGGGTCGAGGTTCACGGCCCGGTACCATTGCCTACAAAACGCCTGGTAGTGCCGGTAAGAAAGAGCCCAGACGGAGAGGGGTCACCCACATGGGACAGATGGGAGATGAGGATCCATAAGAGACTCATTGACGTCGATGCCGATGAGAGAACACTGAGGCAACTCATGAGGATACCCATACCTGACGGCGTTCAGATAGAGATTCAGATCAAAAGCTGAATATCTAATTCATTTTTATCATATGTTAAATAATACTTTTCCATTACGTTTTTAATAATAACTGGTGTTAATTTATGGGTCGAAAGGAAGACAATATTGCAAAAGCAATGGCATTAATTGAAAATCCGGAAAGAATCAGGAATATAGGGATAGCTGCACACATAGATCATGGCAAGACGACACTGAGCGACAACCTGATCGCGGGTGCAGGCATGATGAGTGAGGAGCTCGCAGGTAAGCAGCTAATGCTGGATTTTGACGAACAGGAGCAAGCAAGAGGAATAACCATAAACGCAGCCACGGCATCCATGGTGCACGTTTTCAACGGCGAGGATTATCTTATCAATCTCATAGACACCCCGGGCCACGTTGACTTTGGGGGAGATGTTACAAGGGCCATGAGGGCCGTCGATGGTGCCGTAGTTGTTGTGGACTCCGTCGAAGGGGTCATGCCGCAAACTGAGACGGTGATTAGGCAGGCGCTTAAGGAGAGAGTGAAGCCAGTACTTTTCATAAACAAGGTTGACAGACTGATAAACGAGCTGAAGCTCAATGCAGATGAAATGCAGAAGCGATTCATGAAGATCATTACAGATGTCAACAGACTTCTGATGAAATATTCAGCTGAGGAGTTCAAGCAAGCCTGGCAGGTCAATGTACAGGAAGGAAGAGTAGCGTTTGGTTCTGCATTCAACAACTGGGCTATATCGGTGCCGGCAATGGAACGGACAAAGGTAAGCTTCAAGCAGATAGTTGATTATGTCCGTGCCGGGAAGCAAAAGGAACTGGCTAAAATGGCTCCACTGCACCAGATTATACTGAATATGGTCATAAGGCATCTGCCAAATCCAAGACAGGCACAAGCTTACAGGATACAGCAGATCTGGAAGGGAGACCTTAATTCGGATATTGGAAAGGCAATGCAGACCTGTGACCACACTGGAAAGGTAGCAATGATGATCACAAAGATAATAATTGATCCTCACGCTGGTGAAATAGCTGTCGGAAGAATATTCAGCGGTACTATCAGGAAGGGGAGTGAGCTATATGTTTACGGAGGAGGTTCTACAAAGTACAAGATTCAGCTGCTTTCCATGATGGTTGGTCCAGACAGGATCCCTGTTGATGAAATCGCTGCAGGGAACATAGCAGCCATAGTGGGACTTAAGGGCGCAATTGCCGGTTCAACAGTGTCCTCGCTGAGTGACATGGATCCATTTGAGCCGATGGTCCATTACTCTGATCCGGTTGTTACTCTTGCCATTGAGGCAAAACATACACAGGATCTGCCAAAGCTTATCGAGGTATTGAGAAATGTCTCAAAGGCTGATCCTTCAATCCAGATCGATATAAACCAGGAGACCGGGGAACATCTTATTTCCGGAATGGGAGAATTGCACCTTGAAGTGACCATGTACAGGATCAAGAATGACTACAAGGTGGAGGTTCAAACTTCCGAACCGCTGGTTGTTTACAGGGAGACTGTTGAAAGAACGGGTGGCCCATTTGAAGGAAAGTCTCCAAACAAGCATAACAGGTTCTATTTCAAGGTAGAACCACTTGAGGAGGCCGTGGTTCAGCTGATAAAGGACAACACGCTCCCGCAGGGAACAAAGTTCAAGGACAAGAAGACCATAATAGATCTCCTCCAGAAGGCAGGCTTCTCGAGGGAAGAGGCAAGAGGCATTGAAGCCGTTGAAGGATTCAATGTTCTCACGGACGTAACCAAGGGAATCCAGTACCTTGACGAAACCTTTGAACTGCTGATAGAGGCATTCAACGAGGTCGTCACCAAGGGACCGCTGGCAAATGAGAGGGTTTATGGGATAAAGGCCAGTCTGGTGGACGCAAAACTGCATGAAGATAGTATTCACAGGGGACCTGCACAGGTTATTCCTGCCGGAAGGAACTCAATATATGGTGCGATGTGCCAGGCCAATCGCGTTCTAATGGAACCTATCCAGAGGGTTTACATCAACGTACCAATAGAGATAATGGGGTCAGTTACAAACGAAATCCAGCAGAGAAGGGGCGTAGTTGTTGAAATGAACCAGGATGGCGACGATATGGTAGTAATTGCTACGGTCCCGGTAGCCGGAATGTTCGGGTTTGCGTCAGCCATAAGAAGCGCCACCGGAGGAAAAGTTCTCTGGAGTTCAGAAAACGAAGGATATCAGAGGGTGCCAACAGAGCTTCAGAAGGACGTTGTCGCAAAAATAAGGGAAAGGAAGGGATTAAAACCGGAACCCTATGACGCAAATTATTACGCCCAACTCTAATTCTTATTTTTTAACGGCTCTATAAATTCTATAATTTTTTCCAGTATTTTCCCTCGCATTTCATCAGATTTAAGATTGGATGATTTTACCGTTACTGCTATAATATATGTATTAAGAGTGGTTTCGTCTACCCATAAGCTCACATCGCCCGCACTACCATCTATGGCAGACAGTCTGGAGAGCAGTTCACCCCTGATATCATTGAATCTGATTGTTTTGGGGATTTCATACCTTGCCTTTACATTCAGGGTCATCTGGTTCACTATGATGGAGGCCTGTATGAGAACACCATTTGGCAGTATTATTATCCTGTCATCGTTTCCCTTGAGATATGTGTAATTGATACTGACCCTCATAACGTGCCCGTCGTATGACGGTCGGATCTCGTCCTTTGAAAAATACTTGGGTGGATATGATGGTACTATCAAACCCCATTGCCAAGCAAGGATGGAAACATAGTCACCGACCTTGAATGGTTTTGTAAGTATGATAAGCATGCCGCCGAACAGATTGGAAAGAACTGTCTGAGAAGCAAGACCAAGTACCAGACCCACAAAGGTACTTCCCAGTATTATGGATGTGACATCTATCCCCAGTGCAGCCATTACGGCCAGGGCGAGTATGAAATATCCAAAGACTGAAAAGAGGAAGGAAATGGTGTGGTACTTATTCTTGTCCATGTACTTTGACAGAAATCTCTCCAGGAACCTTGCCATTATTTTTATTATGATGTATACAACAATGGCTACTATCATTGCGTTTACAATTTGCGTGAACTGTACAGGTACAATCCTGAAAACATTGGTTATCATGTAAACAATGGCGAAAAGTGCAACAAGGAAAGCGACTGCAGTCCCAACATAAGTCACCATCCTTCTTCCTTCAGATCTCATTGAACTTCATCAGAGTAATTTATAAAATGATAACGATTATTTCAGATCTTCAGGTAAATGTATTACAGGGCGGAATTGTCCTGGCCGTTGAAGGGGTTTCTCTCCACTGCAGGCGGGGTTTGCTGTCTGTATACCGGATCATCGTTTATCATCAGGCTATATGTGACATTTGTTCCAGCAAGTCTTGCAAGAATGGTCGCGGAGCAATACTTTGAAAGAGCAAGTTCTATGGCTTTCCTTGCACCTTCGGAAGTCAGTTTTCCCCTTATGCTGAAGCTGAAATCGACTGATCTCAGAACCATGGGGTCAGTATCAAACCTTTCGCCTTCCAGTTTCAGCTGAAAGTCGCTGAAATCCTGGCGCATTTTCTTCAAAATTGAGAGAACGTCTGCGCTGGCGCAGGACCCCATAGCAAGGAGCAGCACCTGATTAGGGGAGTAGCTGTTCCTCTTTACCGATAAATTGTTGTAGATTGATACCTGTTCCTTGCCGGGATCCATGGAAACCATGCCATATTCGGGATCAAACCTCAGGGAAGCGTTTATGTTCATATGAGGGATTTACTCCAGGTTTACCTTTTTGAGGGACCTTCCTAGGGCCTTAAGTGCCTCCATTGCGGCGGTAAGGCCGGAAGCGACTTCCTCGTCCTTCATCATCGACAGTAATTTCAGCATTGACATTGGTTTCGGGTTCTTAGCACCATCCACCATTGACTCAGTTACATCATCCAGATTATAAAGGATGCTCTGCACAGTGTCAGATGTGCTATCCCGGGAAAAGGCGTAGGCAATTCCGCTGAGTGTGCCAATGGATTTTTTAAGCAGCAACATGAGTTCCTTGGAAGATAGCAAAGACACAACAGCCTCAAAGTCGCCAGGAGTATATTCGTCAAGCAGCCTGTTGAAAGCAGCTATTGCTCCTGAACTTGTAAGTTTCTGAATCGTACCAATAGCAGTGAGCATAAAGTTCTTGTTTCCCAGTATCTCCTTAAGAAATGGCTCAAGATCCAGGTCCTCATCATCAATTCTCTTAGAATTTTCTTCTACCATTTATTTCACCTCAGAATACTCCCCTTATGGCTGCCGAAAAATACGTTTCCGTTGACGTCATGTTCAGTATATGATCGGTAAAGCTCCCCTCTGATACCACAGCGGGCCTTGCATAATTGGAAAATGCAGTTACCGATTTTCCATCTCCCACTAGTATGGAGGAGATTGAGCTGCCATCATAGTTGCTTTCATAGTATGCTCCCGACATCTTATGCGCAAGCATCTTTGCCAGGTACCCAGCCTGGTAGAGGGAAGACCCAATGCACTTCAGGACAGGTGCATCATTGCATTCTCCTATTGCGTACACATCCCTATAACCTTTCAGTGAGAGTTTTGATTTATCCACACTGACCAGACCATTTTCGCCAACCAGTCCTGATGTCACAAGAACTTCTTCCGGTGACGAAGGGGGTGAAAGAACCAGAAGGTCGTACTTGATGGATTTACCGTCCGATGCCTGTATTTCTTTGTTCTTAGAGCTTATTCCAGACACATCAAAGTCGCTGTGTATCTCAAACCCGAGCGACTTCAGCCTGGCATCAAGGGAATCGAAAGCAGCGTAATCGTTCCTTGGAGGAATGAAGTGGAACTTCGTTGCACTGTTCAGTTTCTTGTTCGTGATCAACTCCATGATCAGGAATGCAAATTCGTATGTTAGATACGGGTTCATCCTGCTTTGTGGAGTATTTCCTATCACGATGCTCCCCCCCTTGAACTGATCTACATACTCTTTCAGTTCCTGGGCGTGCTGGAGGTCATGAAAATGCTTTGCCTCTCCAACGTATCCGGGCAATCCTTCTGGGAAAATCTTCCCTCCAAGTGCAAGGACAAGAAAATCATAATCGTAGGCTTTGCCTGATCTAACTGAAAGATTTTTGTTTGCAGAATCTATGCGTATAACTTCATCGTGAATGTACGAAATTCCGAAATTTACAAGAAATTCACTCTCTTTTATGCTTGACTTGTAATTTTTCAGTCCAACAGCTATCTGTGCACCATCTTCCTTCAGGAAGTGCTTGCCGTTGTTTCCTATAAGCACAATTTCCACATCGTTGTTATTTGTCAGCATCCGTGTCTTGTTTGCAAGCGCGATTCCAGATGTGCCATCCCCAACTACAATCAACCTTTTCTTAACAGCCATAGATCGTCATCCCTGATTTATGTAACATTCACCATTAGTGAACTACTCGATCACCAAATGGCTGTCTGGTTATGGTATTATTCCTTAAAAAGGCTTACCTGCGAACATTGTTTCTTAAACCTGTTTTGCTGGAATCATCGGAAACCCCTGAATATGAGATATTCATCCAGGATGGCTTTGCTCTTTTCTAGTATCCATCCCGGCACAGCTTCTTTTTTGAGATCAAGCTCGGCCAATGTTGCACTTAGGACTATGGCATTGCCATGTACCGCCATGTACAGGTCGTAAATATCGGCATTTAAGGCGGCATATCTTGTCTGATAATCAGCTAGTACTTTTTTTAAACTATTATATTTTGTGAATTCTTCAAGGAGCATCGAGATCTCTGTCTCGTACTGATATGCTTCAGAGTCAACTCTATCCACAACCTCCTCTTCACTGGTGAATATTTCCTTAAGCATTTCCTTTTCTGATACGGATAACATTTCAGCTCCTCAAAGCCAACAAAATGCGATCAGACTCATCCAGTGCATCTTTCAGCTCCTTCTTTCGGGCTTCGTTGAACTCAACAATCTGGCTGAGTCGTTCAGCGTCCTCCATCAGGGATCGGTTCTGTGTTTGAAAATAGTTTATCTTTCTAACCAGCCGCTCTCTTGTTGTCTCTTTCACATATTAATGATGCCAAGCTATGTAATAAAAGTTTAGATTTGTATGGATTGCTTATTGCCGGAAACTAAAAGTACCCTCTGGAAAATTATAATATATACTGTCCAATCATGTGCGCGATTGTTATGAATGACATGCTTGCTGAAGTGGAAATATCGAAGGATGGAGAAGTATACTACGCAAAGATAACCCTTCCCAGCGGAGAGGTCATTACCCTCGAGAACGAAGACTTCGAGGAGGTTCTTGAACAGGTTGCAAACGATCTGCAGGACCGTTTTAGCGCATAGGCGGGGATGGCCCAGCGGTACGGCGGCAGCCTGCTAAGCTGTTTCTCTATGAGAGCGAGGGTTCGAATCCCTCTCCCCGCGTCAATATAAAAGTTCGTGGCGGTTCACTGACAAAATAGGATGTTTGGATGTCCCTTTATATACTCAGGGTTCGGTTTTTGTAATATATTAATATTTGAATAAAAAAGAACTATCGTGCGTCGCTAAACTGAATGCCCCGGGACAGTTGGGAAAGTCTGATTCTGAAAAGTGCATCTCTCAGAAGTCCGGCGTGTAAATTTCACCGGTCGAGACATCCTCACCGGAGACTTTGCCAGCGTGGCGCTTTAATGTCGTTCCATGGTTATCACTTCCAGAAACCAGCATCCACGCGTAAGGATCCTTTTTCACCGCCTCATTTGCAGCGTCTATGGGCTTGCTCGCTCTGGCGTCATCACTATCCCGCTCCTCCGCATCAGCTCCGTAAAGGCGATAGAAAGCCCATGTCGTTGCGTTTCCGTTCCTGATCATTCTTACATATGGATTATAGCTCATATTCTCGATGGTCTTCAGATAATCACGGAGTTCCGGGACTAGCCTCGATAATTCCTGAAGTTTCTCAATAAAGGAGAAAACCGCTGCCTTAACAACGTCATTATCGATTGCAGAGAGGGGGACGTCGCAATCGCCTGGATATTCCTCAAGAGGGCCCACCATCTCCGGTGCATCGCAGCCGTCAAGAAAGGAAGCCTCTAAACGATCTTCCTGAAGATAGTCCATCATATCTGGGGGTACATAATCCTTGTGGAAATTCTCCATTTCCGTAAAATATTCGTGTACCTCCTTTACCGCCGGCAGGAGATCAATGAGATTGGGTCTGATGAAGTTGTAGCCTTCGCCTTTGATCGCCAGGAGCAGCAGCCATTTTATCTTCCCTGTGCCGTGATCTGGATAATATTCGGGTTGAAAAACAAGAGCCTCCCTGTAGGCATTGTACGTACCGGCGATCTCCTCACTAACGATCTGGCCGTCAGCCTGGATATACACTGCTTCTAAGTCTTCTTCCTTCCCCGGAGGCAGTAAAGAGGGTTCGTTCAGGAAATCCGGGGGCATGCCCCAATCACAATCAAAAGGTTTCCATAGCCTGAAATAATCGACAAAATCCGTAAAGAAGGCATTCATATGCCTATCGAAGTACTCACGTATTGATGACGA
>Ga0078972_1004187_pt1 | contig 40601 bp, 38 predicted proteins | sample YelNatPaOPGAMG01_FD_67568 | JGI IMG/M metagenome (GOLD analysis project Ga0078972, IMG submission 67568) | Hot spring thermophilic microbial communities from Obsidian Pool, Yellowstone National Park, USA - OP-RAMG-01 (SPADES assembly) (version 2) | ecosystem: Environmental > Aquatic > Thermal...
GCAGGCGTAAATTCCCGTGGAACTCACGGTACTAGGTTCGGTGTAGGTCAGGCATGGACCCGAACGGTTTTACCCGGCGGGGGTTTCGCCGCCGGAACCGGCCGAACCGTTCCGTTGTTAAGGAGCGAACCGATTATAATATACCATATCAGACACTACTTGTCAAGATTTGGGTCAACTATTCGCAACCCTCAAGGAGGTATTGGACCTCCTGGCCGAGGTCTCCGGCCGGCCGCCGGTGCGGTGGCGCATCCCCCATGGGGTGGCCCAGGCCTGGGCCTATGTGGACGTCGGGCTGTGCCGGCTGGGGCTGCGTCGCCTCCCCACGGCCACGCCGGAGAAGGTGCGCCTCTCCCGCCGCTACGAGTGGTTCAGCCCGGCCAAAGCGATGCGGGAACTCGGCTACACCTTCGCCCCGGCCCGGGAGGCGCTGCGCAAGGCGGTGGAATGGTATCGCGCCCACGGCTATGCGCCGTAGACAGGAACGGCACTGCGCCGCGTGCCTCGCTGCGAAGCGCCTGACGACAAACGGATCGCTCAACCATCAACGCTTTACGGAACGGCACTCCGCTTCGCCCCGTGCCTTATTACGAACGTGCGACGTAGGTGCTTACCGCCGAGAGCGCGGAGAGCGCTGAGAGGATGTTTCTGCGTCCTCTGCGGGGGCGACCCGCCGGGTCGCCCTCTACGTGCCTGACGACGAACGACGAATAGAGGAGGAATAAGATGGAACGGTATCTTCTGGGGCTGGATGCCGGAACCGGCTCCGTCCGTGCCCTTTTGCTCGATGTGGAGAGCGGACGGTCCACAGTCGCCGTCCGCCCCTGGAGCCATGTCCCCGTCCCTGGGGAAGGGGGATGGGCTTACGATTTCGACGTGGAGCAGAACTGGACGCTCCTGGCCGAGGCGGTGGGCGAGGCCCTCCGGCGGGCAGAAGCCGCCCCGGCCGGGGTCGTCGGCATCGCCGTCTCCTCCATGCGCCACAACCTGGTGCTCCTGCGGGAGGGGCGGGCCGTCTTCGCCGTGCCCAACCGGGATGCCCGGGCCTCGGCCGAGGCCATGGAGATGGCCGGGGAGGGCGAGGCCCTGTACCGGAGCACCGGGCGCTGGCCCTCCCCGGTCTTTCTCCTGCCCCGCCTGAAGTGGCTGGCCGCCCATCATCCCGGGTGGCTGGAAGGGGCTACGGCCCTGTCCATCGGCGACTGGGTGGCCTTCCGGCTCTGCGGAGAGGCGGCGACCGACTTTTCCCAGGCCGGCGAAAGCATGGGCTTTGACCTGCACCGCCGGGAATGGCTGTGGGAGCGGATAGAGGGCCTCGGCCTGCCGCCTTCCCTCTTCCCCCCGGTCCTCCCCTCCGGGAAGTGCCTGGGGAAACTGACCTCCTCCGCCGCCCAGGAACTCGGCCTGACCCCGGGCATCCCCGTGGCCGTGGGCGGGGCCGATACCCAGTGTGCCCTGCTGGCCCTGGGGGCGCTTCGGCCCGGCCAGGCGGCCATCATCGCCGGGACCACCGCGCCGGTGCAGATGGTCGTGGACCGGCCGATGGTGGACCCCGACCGTCGCCTCTGGACCGGGCTACACGTCCTTCCGGAGCGGTGGGTGGTGGAGAGCAACGCCGGGGCCATGGGGGAGCCGCTGGAGTGGCTGGCCGGCCTCCTCTACCCCGATTCGCCCCGGCCGGCCGCCCGCCTGATGGCCGAGGCGGCCCGCTCCCGACCGGGGGCCGGCGGCCTTCTCTCCACCTTCGGGGCCCAGGTCTTTCACGCCAGCGCCATGGCCCTGCCGATCGGCAGCCTGACCCTCTGCCACTACCTGGGGGAGGCCGGCGGCCTCTCCCGCCGCCGGGACCTGGCCCGGTCCGTCCTGGAGGGGATGGCCTGCGCCCTGCGGGCGAACCTGGAGCAACTCGCCGCCCTGGCGGGAGAACCGTCGGCCGTCTTCCTGGGCGGCGGGATGAGCCGCAGCGCCTTCTGGAGCCAACTCCTGGCCGACGTACTCGGCCGGCCCATCCAGGTCTCCGAGGTGCCCGAGGCCAGCGCCCTGGGCGCGGCCATCTGCGCCGGCGTCGGGGCGGGGGTCTTCCGGGACCTGGCCGAGGGGAGCGAAAGGGTGGCCCGCACCCGCCCGGTAGCCCCGGAAGAGGAGGCCGGCCGCATCTACGCCGGGGTGTACGCCGGCTGGCGGGAGTTGTGGGCCGCCCAGGCCGCCTCCCACGACCTGGCCGCCGGCCTGGTCCTGCCGATTCTGGCGGAGCAGGGGACGGCCAGAGCGCCCCGGCCGGCCCGCTTCCATCCCCGGATGCTGGTGACCGCCCAACTGGACGAGGGAAGCCTGTCCCGCCTGCGCCGGCTGGGCGAGGTGGAATATGCCCCCTACCGGGAGACGCTGCGGGTGCTCACCGGCGACGACCTGGTAGAGGCGCTTCAGGGGAAACACCTCCTGGTCACCGAGGTGGACGTGGTGGACCTGGAGGCTCTGGAGCGGCTGCCGGAGTTGCGGGTGGTCGTCTCCTGCCGGGGGCAGGCGGTCAACGTGGACCTGGCCGCCTGTACGGCGCTGGGCATCCCGGTATTGCACACCCCCGGCCGCAACGCCGATGCCGTGGCCGACCTGACGGTGGCGCTCATGCTGGCCCTCCTCCGCAAACTCATCCCGGCGGACCGTTTCCTCCGCCAGCCCGGCGGGGAGGCCGGCGACCTGAGCCGGATGGGGCAGGCCCATGAGCAGTTTTTGGGCCGGGAACTGTGGGGCAAGACGGTCGGGCTGGTGGGGCTGGGAGCGGTGGGGCGGGCCGTGGCCCGACGGCTTTCCCCCTTTGGCGTGCGCCTGCTGGCCTGCGACCCCTACCTTCGGCCGGAAGAGGCCGAGGAGATGGACGCCGAGGCCGTCTCCCTGGAGACGCTGCTGGCCGAAAGCGACATCGTCAGCCTGCACGCCCCGGCCACCGGGGAGACCCAGGGCCTCATCGGCCGGGAGGCGCTGGCCCGGATGAAGCGCGGGGCCCTGCTGGTGAACACGGCGCGGGCCGCCCTGGTGGACGAGGAGGCCCTGGCGGAGGCGTTGCGCAACGGGCATCTGGCCGGCGCGGCGCTGGACGTCTTTTCGGTGGAGCCTCCGGCCGCCGACCACCCCCTGCTGGCCCTGCCCAACGTCATCGCCACGCCGCACATCGGTGGGAACACCGAGGAGGTGGCCGTGCATCAGGGGCGGATGGTGGTGGAGGAAGTGGAGCGGATGCTGGCCGGGGAAAGGCCCCACCACATCCTCAACCCGGGGGTCCTGGAGGGCTTTTCCTGGGAGGGGCCGCGCCGGCCGGTCGAGCGGGCAGTCCTGGAGGCCCTCCCCAGGCGGCCCGGGCCGGCCGTGAGCGACCTGCAACAGGCCGGCCCCCTGCCTCCGGTCGAACCGTCCGTGCCTCCCCCATCTCCGGGAGGCTCGGGCCAGGTGGAACTCGTCCTGCGCCTGTTCTGCGAAAAGGCCCGTCAGGACGCCGCCCTCAACGCCTTTGCCGCCCGGCATCGGGTGATCACCCATTACACCCTGACCGACCTGGGGCTGGAGTTCTACCTGGGCTTTCGCGAAGGCCGGGTGGTGGCGGAGGTGGGGGCGCCGCCGGAGCCGGCCGAGGTGCGGATGAAGGCGACGGCCGAGACGCTGGACGGCATCCTCACCGGTCGGCTGAGCGGCACCCGGGCAGCGATGAGCGGGAAACTGGCCTTTAGCGGGGATGTGCGGGTGGCGATGGGGTTGCAACGCATCCAGGGGGACCTGGTGCGGCTCTATACGGCGGCGCGGGAGGAGGCCGGCGGCATAGACTTTTCCGCGCCGGCCGGGCGTCCGCCCGGGGGGCCGTCTGCGCCGCCGGAAGTCGCCGGGGACCCGCGTCCGGAGATGGTCCGGGTGATCGACGAACTGTACCGCCTGGGGCTGATCACCGCCACCGGGGGAAACGTCAGCGTGCGTATCCCCGGCCGGGAGGAGTGCTGGATCACCCCCAGCCAGTTATACAAAGGCGACCTGCGGCCGGAGATGATGGTGCGCATCGACCTGGCCGGAAACGCCCTGGACGCCGGGGCGCCTGCTCCTTCCTCCGAGCGGGCGTTGCACACCGAACTGTACCGGGCGCGGCCCGAGGTGGGGGCCATCATCCACGCCCACGCCCCCTATGCCACCATCCTCGGCCTGAGCGGGTTGCCTTTCCTGCCGGTCACCACCGAGGCAGCCTTCCTCGGAAAGGTGCCGGTGGTGCCGTTTGTCATGCCGGGGACGAAGGAACTGGCGCTGGCCGTGGTGCGGACGATGGGAAAAAGCCCCGCCTGCATCCTACAGAACCACGGCGTGGTGGTGGCGGCGGGGGAGTTGCGCCGGGCGGCCAACCTGGTGGAGATGCTGGAGCGGACGGCGCAACTCATCCTGGGGTGTTACGCGGTGGGAAGGCGGCCGGCCGTGCTGCCGAAGAAAGTGGCCCGAATGCTGGGCGAGATGGAGGTTTTGTAGGAGAGGCAAGGACGTTTTGCCGCACAAACCGGGTTTGACAACCGGGCAGGCTGCTGCTATAGTTGTCTCCGGTTGCAGCGGGGTCGTGGCCGGAGGACGACACCGCGGCTCAGACGACCAGAGATGAAGTCTATGAAGCCGTCATCGAGCGCAAACTGCTGGGCGACCGCGACGAGGGGCTGCCGATTCGCAGGGCGATGCGGAAGAGGCCGTTGCGCCAGAAGCAGGCGGTTTCAGCGGGGGAAGGCGGCGAACCGTTGGAAGGTGGGGGGGCGGCGGCCGGGGCTGGAGCCGTTACCCGTGGATCACATCCGCATGGAGGCTGCTGTCCACCACGGCCGGCGGCGGGTTCGGCCGGCCGGCGTGGCGGCCGGCGGCCCGACCAGGAGGTGAGCGTTGGAACCTGCAAGGAGGCCGATCATGTCGGCCGAGGAGATGCGACGCGCCCTGATGCGCCTGGCCCATGAGGTGGTCGAGCGCAACGCCGGGGCGCGGGAACTGGCCCTGGTGGGCATCCGGGCCCGAGGCGTTCCCCTGGCCCAACGCCTGTCCCGCATCATCGCCGAGATCGAGGGCGTCGAGGTGCCGGTGGGCGCGCTGGACATCACCCTCTACCGGGACGACCTGGCCATCCGGCCGGACCACCCCATCGTCCGCCGAACCGAGATTCCCTTCTCGGTGGACGGGCTGTCCATCGTCCTGGTGGACGATGTCCTCTATACCGGCCGGACGGTGCGGGCCGCCCTGGATGCGCTGATGGACCTGGGCCGGCCCCGCCGCATCCAACTGGCCGTGCTGGTGGACCGCGGGCACCGCGAACTGCCCATCCGGGCCGACTTTGTGGGCAAGAACGTCCCCACCGCCCGCGATGAGGAAATCCTCGTCCACCTCCAGGAGACCGATGGGATGGACGAGGTGGTGATCGTCAGGAGGGAAGCATGACCGACCACCCCCCGCTTCCGCACCGACGCCACGTCCTGGACCTGGACGATTTCACCCCCGAGGAGTTCGAGGAGGTCTTTTCCCAGGCCGAGGCCATGGCCGAGATCCTCTCCCGGCCGATCCGGCAGGTGCCGACGCTGCGCGGCGTCACCGTGGTGAACGCCTTTTACGAGCCCAGCACCCGCACGCGCATCTCCTTTGAACAGGCGGCCAAGGCCCTCTCGGCCAACGTGATCAACTTCACCGCCCAGGCCAGCAGCGTGGTCAAGGGGGAATCGCTGGTGGACACCGTGCGCACCCTGGAGGCCCTGGGCTGCGACATTGTGGTGATGCGCCACAGCATGTCGGGGGCACCCTACCTGGTGGCCCGGCACTTTCACGGCCCCGTCCTCAACGCCGGCGACGGGCAACACGCCCACCCCACCCAGGCCCTGCTGGACCTCTACACCATGCGCCGGCATTTCGGGCGGATTTCCGGCCTGAAGGTGGCGATCGTCGGGGACATCCTGCACAGCCGGGTGGCCCGCTCCAACCTCTGGGGGCTGAGCAAACTGGGGGCACAGGTGGTGTTGTGCGGGCCGCCCACCCTGGTCGGGCCGGCGGCCTACTGGGAGGCCCTCTTCCCCGGCGTGCAGGTTTGCCATCGCCTGGAGAAAGCCCTCGACGGGGCCGATGTGGTGATGGTGCTCCGCCTGCAACGGGAGCGCCAGGAGGCCGGCCTGTTGCCGACGATCCGGGAGTACATCCGCCTCTTCAGCCTGACCATGGACCGCCTGGCCCTGGCCGCCCCCCATGCCCTGGTGATGCATCCGGGGCCGATGAACGAGGGGGTGGAAATCGCCCCAGAAGTGGCCCGTTGCGCCCAATCGGTGATCGAAGAACAGGTGACCAACGGGGTGGCCATCCGGATGGCCCTCCTGTACATGTTGGCCGGAGCAAGGAGGGGTTGATGCGCTTGCTGATCAAGGACGGCTGCGTGGTGGATCCTTCGCAGAACCTGGCGACGGTGGCCGACGTGCTGGTGATCGACGGCCGCATCGCCGAGATCGCCACCGCCCTGGGCACGGCGACGATCGACCCCAGGATTCCGGGCACCCAGGTCATCGACGCGGCCGGCTGTATCGTGGCCCCCGGCTTTGTGGACCTGCACTGCCATCTGCGCCAGCCGGGGGAGGAGGATAAGGAGACGATCGCCAGCGGCACGCGGGCGGCGGCCCGGGGCGGCTTTACCCTGCTCTGCGCCATGCCCAACACCACCCCGCCGCCGGACACGGCCGCCGGGGTGCGCCAGGTCCTGGAGATGGCCGCCCAGGAGGGGGTGGTGCGCGTCCTGCCGGTGGGGGCCTTGAGCAAGGGGCGGGCCGGCCGGGAACTCACCGAGATGGCCGAACTGGCCGAGGCCGGGGCGGTGGCCTTTTCCGACGACGGCGACCCGGTGGAGAACGGACAACTCATGCGCCACGCCCTGCTCTACAGCACCCTGGTCGGGCTGCCCATCCTGGCCCATTGCGAGGACCGCCAGTTGAGCCGGCAGGCCGATATGAACGAGGGTCCGCTTTGCACGCTATTGGGGCTGCGCCCCTACCCGGCCGCCGCCGAAGTGGCCGCCGTGGCCCGCGAGATCGCCCTGGCCGAACTGACCGGGGGGCGGCTGCACATCTGCCACGTGAGCACCGCCGGAGCGGTGGAACTCATCCGCCAGGCCAAGGCCCGCGGCGTCCGGGTAAGCGCCGAGGTCACCCCCCACCACCTGACGCTGACCGAGGCCTGGGTGGCCGGCTCCCTCTATCGGGCCGTCTCCCTCCCGGAGAGCGAGCCGCTCCTCAAGCCGCCGGCCGACTTTCCTCCCTACCATCCCCACACCAAGGTCAACCCGCCCCTGCGCCGCCGGGCCGACCTGGAGGCCCTCTGGGAGGGGCTGCGCGACGGGACGATCGACGCCATCGCCACCGACCACGCCCCCCATACCTGGGTGGATAAGGAGTGCGAGTTTGCCCTGGCCAGCCCCGGCCTCTCCGGGCTGGAGACGGCGCTGCCGCTTCTCCTGCTCCTTTCCCACCAGAACCTGGTGGACCTTTCCACGGTGGTGGGCGCCCTTTCCTGCAACCCGGCGCGTCTGCTGGGCCTCCCCTACGGCACCCTGCAGGTGGGCCGGCCGGCCGACATCACCATCTTCGACCCGGAGGAGGAGTGGACCGTCCGGCCCGAAGACCTGGCCTCCCGGGGCAAGAACACCCCCCTGGCCGGCCTGACCTTGCGCGGCCGGGTGCGCTGGACTCTCCTGGAGGGACGAACGGTCTGGGGCCCTCCCCCCATCCCCGGGGAACAGTATCAACCCCGATTGCAGGCCTCTCGCCTGGAAGGCCTCCTGGGGAAGACCGGTCTGCTCCCGCCAAGAGATTAGCCTCCAGCGGGAAGGGCTACACACCAACGAGGTGATCGAAAATCAGGATGGCATCATCTATGGCCGCTGCGCTCCCCCCGACCGGGACAGCCCCTGGCAGGATACGCTACCGGCGCGCGGCGGCCGAAAGCACGCGCTCCCGTCAGGCCAGGTATCGTTCGGCGCAGGCTTTCCCAAAGTGGTAACGTTGCTCATAGGGGTCGGCCACGTGGGCCTGGCATACCCGCAGGATGTTTTCCAGGAAGGTTCGGTCGGCCCGGGCCGCCCGGCGCAACTCGGCCCGGTCCTGCCGCCTGCCCCGGGCGATGATGTCGTCGATGGCCGCCAAACTCCCGATGGGTGAGATGGCGGTGCAACACCTTACATCCCCTCGTCCTCCGGCGGCAGGAGCACCTCCCGCGAGCGCCCCTGTTCCTCCGGCCCGACGATGCCCTTGCGCTCCAGAAGTTCGATCAGCCGGGCGGCCCGGTTGTAACTGACCCGCAGCCGCCGCTGCAACAGGGCGGCCGAGGCCCGGTTGTGGCGGCGCACCAGGGCGATGGCCTCCGGAAGCAGTTCGTCCTCCGGTTCTTCCTCCGGCTCCTCCCGCCAGGCCAGCGGCATCCGCAACTGCACCGGGGAAAGGGGCGGGTTGGCCTTCGGCTTCTGCTCCTTCCAGAAGTTGACCACCCGTTCGATCTCCTCGTCGGAGACGTAACTGCCCTGGAGGCGAATCGGCTTGGCGACCTCGGGGGCCATATAGAGGGCATCGCCCCGTCCCAGGAGTTGTTCCGCCCCGGCCATGTCCAGGACGACCCGGCTATCGATCGAGGTGGAGACGGCGAAGGAGATGCGGGAGGGGAAGTTGGCCTTGATGAGGCCGGTCACCACGTCCACCGAGGGGCGTTGGGTGGCCAGCACCAGGTGGATGCCGGTGGCCCGGGCCAGTTGGGCCAGGCGGCAGATCATCGTCTCTACCTCCTCCGGAGCCACCATCATCAGGTCGGCCAGTTCGTCGATGACGATGACGATAAAGGGCATCGGGGGCAGGTTGGGGTTGGCCTCGGCGCGGGCGGCCTTGTTGTAGCCGGTGATGTTGCGAAAGCCCTCCCGGGAAAAGACCCGGTAGCGCCGCTCCATCTCCTGGGTGGCCCAGTACAGGGCCTTGAGGGCGTCCACCTCGTCGGCCGCCTGCGGGCCGGCCCGCCGGCCGTTGATCTCGGTCACCACCGGGAAGGCCAGGTGAGGGATGTCCTGGAAGATGCTCAGTTCCACCCGCTTGGGGTCGATCATGATAAAGCGCAGGGTGTCGGGGCTGTGCTGGTAGAGGAAACTGACCACCATGGCGTTGATGCAGACGCTCTTGCCCGAGCCGGTCGTCCCGGCGATCAGGAGGTGGGGCATCTGGGTCAGGTCCTCCACCACCGGCTGGCCGGAGACATCCCGGCCCAGGGCCACCTTGAGCGCCCCCCGGTGTTCCTGGAAGGTCGGGCTCTCCAGAATCTCGCGGAGCGTCACCAGGGAGATGGCCGTGTTGGGAATCTCGATGCCCACAAAGGGCCGGCCGGGCACCGGGGCCTCGATGCGGATGCTGGGGGCGGCCAGGGCCAGCGCCAGGTCGTTGGCCAGGGAGGTGATCTTGGAGACCTTGACCCCCGTCCCCGGCTGCAGGGCAAACTGGGTCACCGTGGGGCCGCAGTTCACCTCCACCACCCGGGCCTGGACGTGGAAACTGGCCAGGGTGGACTCGATAATGCGGGCGCGCCGCCGAATCTCGGCCTGGCTGATCTCGGCCTCTCCGGCCTGCTCCAGGAGGTCCAGCGGCGGCAGGCGCCACTCGCCGGCCTCCGGGGTGACCGCCGAGATGGTTCCGCGTTGCTCGGCCCGGCCGATGATGCGCGGAAGAGGGGCTTCCTCCTCTTCCCCTTCCTCTTCCCCCTCTTCCTCCTCCTGCGGAGGCCGGGAGGGGCGAGGTTCCTCCTGGGGCAGGCGGATGACCATCGGCGGCCGGCGGCTTCGCACCAGCCGAACTACGGCCTGCCCCAGGGCCACAAAGGGGCGAACCGCCTGGGGGAGGGAAATATCAAAGGCCAGCATCGCCCCGATCAGGCCGATGATGAGCAGGAGGAAAAAGGCCCCGAAGACGGTCAGGTGGGCGTCCACCGCCAGGGTATGGGCGATGAAATGGCCGACCACGCCCCCGCCGCTTCCCTCGGGAATTTCCGCCTGCTCGGCCGTGCCCAGGCTGAAGAGGCCCAGAATGGCCGCCAGCAGGAGCACGCCCCCCAGGAGGTCGTTCCAGTCCAGGTGCGGCTCCCCCCGGAATTCACCCCAGAGGATGAGGACGGCCACCGCGCCCAACCCCAGCGAGGCGAAGAAGCCTCCCCAGCCGAAGAGGTAGAAGGAAAAGCCGCCGACGACGAAACTGGCAAAGGCCACCACGGCCAGGCCCAGAAGCGCCAGCCCCAGAATCTGGCGCTGGGTGCGCGGGTCGATGCGGAGGTGCAGGGGCTGCGCCCGCCGGGTGCGGCGGGAAGGGCGCCGCCCGCTACGCGCCGCCTCCCTGGAACGAGATTTGCGAATCACCCGTCTTTTGCCCATCGCATTTTCCACAGAAAAACGTGTAACGTGCAACGTGTAACCTGCAACGTGTAACCTGTAACTTGTCCCCCCTAAACCTCCATCACCAGCGGCAGAATCATCGGCCGGCGTTGGGTACGGCGGTAGAGAAACTTCCCCAGGCTGTCCTTGATCTTGCGGTTGACGAAACCCCAGTCCGCCGGGACGTCCCCGCCGTGGTCCAGGGCCTGCCGGACGACCTCGCGGGCCTCCTCCAGAATCTGCTCGCCGTCGCGTCCGGGGACAAAGCCCCGCGAGACCATATCCGGGCCGGCCACTACCCGCCCGGTGCGCCGGTCCACGGCGATCACCACCAAGAGGATGCCGTCGCGGGCCAGGAGTTGCCGGTCGCGCACCACCACATGGTCCACCTCCCCCACCGTCAGCCCGTCCACAAAGATGTTGCCCGAGGGCACCTTCCCGCCGACGCGGCCGCCCTCCGGGCCGAACTCCAGCACGGTGCCGTTTTCGGCCAGGAGCACCTGCTCCGGGGTATAGCCCAGGGCGGCGGCCAGTTTTCGGAAGAGGGCCATATGGCGGTAGTCGCCGTGAATCGGCACGATGTAGCGGGGGCGGACCAGGCTGAGGGCCAGTTTCAATTCCTCCTGGCTGGCGTGGCCGGAGACGTGCACCTGGGCCAGGGCGCTGTAGATGACCTCGGCCCCCTGTTGGAAGAGGCTGTTGATGACCCGGTGAATCGACTCCTCGTTGCCGGGAATCGGGCTGGCGGAGAAAATCACCGTATCGCCGGGCCGGATGGCGAACTGGGGGTGGTCCCGGTTGGCGATGCGGCTCAGGACGGACATCGGCTCGCCCTGGCTGCCGGTGCAGAGGATGACCGCCTCCTCCGGGGGCAGGTGCAGGACGTCGGGCAGGCGGAGGAGGGTGTCCTCGGGCACGCTCAGGTAGCCCAGTTCCTGGGCCATGCGCACGTTGCCCTCCATGCTGCGCCCGACGACGGCGACCTTGCGGTAATGGCGGTAGGCGGTATCCAGGACCTGCTGGATGCGGGAGATGTTGGAGGCGAAAGTGGCGATGATGATGCGTCCCTCGGCCTGGGCGAAGATGGCGTCGAAGGTATCGCCGACGACCTTTTCCGAGGGGGTATATCCGGGGGATTCGACCCGCACGCAATCGCACAGGTAGGCCAGGACGCCGCGCCGGCCCAGTTCGGCCAGTTTGGCCGTGTCGGTGGGCCGGCCGTCCACCGGGGTATAGTCGAGTTTGAAATCGCCCGAGTGGACCAGCAGGCCGGCCGGCGTATCGATCACCAGGCCGACCCCATCGGGGATGCTGTGGGCCACCCGGTAGGCCTCCAGGCGGAAGGGGCCGAGCGTCACCGCCTCGCCGGGGCGGAGTTCGCGCATCTCCGAGAGGCGGTGCAGGCCGGCCTCCCGCAGTTTGACCGTGATGAGGCCCTGGGTCAGGCGGGTGGCGTAGATGGGCGGGGTGCCCAGGTCGGAAAGGAGGTAGGGCAGGGCGCCGATGTGGTCCTCATGGCCGTGGGTGACGACCAGGGCGCGGATGTGCCGGGTGCGCTCCCGCAGGTAGGAGATGTCGGGCAGGATAAAGTCCACCCCCAGCATATCGCTTTCGGGGAACATCAGCCCGGCGTCCACCACCAGAATCTCCTCCCCGTACTCCACCACCCACATATTCCGTCCCACCTCGGCCACTCCGCCGAGGGGGATGACGCGCAACCGTTCGGTCATCGTCGTACCTCAAAGCGTCTCGCTTTCCACTCCCGAGGGGCCGGCCGTTCCTTCTCCGGCCGTTTCTCCCGCCTCCGCAGGCTTCCCGGCCGCCAGGTGGGCGCGGATGCGCTCCAGGAGTTCTTCGCGTCCCTCCAGGCCGCCGTAGAGGGGGAGGCGGCGCCGGCCGTAGGCCTGGGCGTGCAGGAAGCGCAGCAGCGGATTGCGGATAGAGGAGAGGCGCGAATTCCTGAAGACCAGTTCGTCCAGCGGCTCCTCCTCCGCCTCCTCATCCACCGGGCGCAGGGAGACCACCTCGGACCAGGGGTAGAAGAGTTCGATGCCCAGGGAGCGGAAGGTGATTCCGGCCGGCCCGACCGTGTAGGAAGCCCGCAGTTCTTCCAGGATGTTCCAGATGAGCAGGGGGACGACCAGCACCAGGGCCAGCATGATGACGGCCGGGATGATCTCCTCCGCCGTCATGCTTCCGGCCGTCCCGCTCAGCCGGCCCCAGAGGGCCTGCAGGCTGGGGACGAAGGTCTGCGGCCGCACCCCGATCTTGAGGGTGTTCTTGAGGGTCCAGAGGGCAAAGAGCCAGATGAGCAGGCTTCCGGCCAGAAGAAGGTAGGCCGTGCGTCGGCCGCGCCGGCTCAGGCGATAGGTCTTTTCCTGTTCTTGTTCTGCCATCGTTCCTCCAATGCCCCCTAAAACAGCCGCAACTGCTTCGGGCCGGCCTCCTCCTCCGCCGACGTGTCGGCCGTGGAGGCCAGGGCCTCCTGGGCCAGGACCTCCTTCAGCCGGGCCAGGAGTTTGGGAATCTTCTGGAAGTCGGCCTCCAGTTCGGGCATGAGGGCCATATTGCGCAGGACATAGGCCGGGTGGTAGAGCGGCAGGTAGAGGCGGCGGCCCTCCCGGCGGGCCCGCCCGTGCACCTGGGAGATTTTGGCCCCCGGAAAGTAGCGCTCCATCGAATAGCGCCCCAGGGTGACGATGAGGAGGGGGTCCACCGCCTCGATCTGCCGGTCCAGGAAGGGGGCGCAGGTGGCGATCTCCGAGGGCAGGGGGTCGCGGTTCCCCGGCGGCCGGCACTTGATGACGTTGGCGATAAAGACCTGCTCCCGGGTCAGCCCGATGGAGGCCAGCAACTTTTCCAGGAGGTGGCCGGAGGGGCCGACGAAGGGCCGGCCCTGCTGGTCTTCGTAAAAGCCCGGCCCCTCCCCGATGAACATGATTTCCGCCTTCTCCGGTCCTTCGCCGGGGACCGGATGGGTGCGCGATAGATGGAGCCGGCAGGCCGTGCAGGCGGCGATCTCCCGGCGGATATCCTCCAGCGTGGTCATCGGCCTTTCACCTTCATCGGCCGGGGACGGGTCATCCCCGGCCCAGGCGTCATCCCACAGGCTGCTGTTTCCCGCAGCGTTAGTTCCATTATACCCCAACTCTGCCGCTTTCTCAACTTGACAAACCGGCGGTTTTGGTTTATACTGAAATCGTCCTGGGGGCATAGCTCAGTTGGGAGAGCGCTACAATCGCACTGTAGAGGTCGGGGGTTCGAATCCCCCTGCCTCCACCAGGATAGAGCGTTGGGGCTGTAGCTCAGTTGGGAGAGCACAACACTGGCAGTGTTGGGGTCAGGGGTTCGAGTCCCCTCAGCTCCACAGCGGGGCGGCCGGGCCGCCCCGCTATTTTATGGTGGGGAGCCTTTACCGGTCCAGCGGGCTACGCACGGCCAGGGTACTGCGCTGGAGGACATGGTGGTGCGCACATCCTTGTGGCCCAGGAGTTCCTGCACCGTGCGGATGTCGTAGCCGGTTTCCAGGAGGTGGGTGGCATTGGGGAGGATGGTGATGCGGTCTTTTTCCCCTTTGCCGTCCTGGACAGTGATGGTGCGGTATTCCAAGTCCAGGTCTTGAACCCGTAAGCGGAGTGCTTCCATCAAGCGGAGGCCACTACCGTAGAGGAGTTGGGCGATTCGTTTATGAACGCCGCTCATCTGGTTGAAGAGAAGCAAGACCTCCTCGCGGGTGAGGACCGTGGGGAGGCGTTTAGGTTTACGGGCGCGCATAGCCTGGATGGGCTCGGTGATTTCTCGCCCGAGGACCTCGCGGTAGGAATCATGCTTGAGGCGCATCACCTGGCGTACCCTGTCCAGGAGTTTCGGCGTGGGAGAAGGGCCGGCCGATTGCTTTGGCGGTTTTGGCTCCTGGCAAGCGTTTGACATGGTGGCTCCTTTATGCTACAATTGTGATTGAGGGAATTCAAGGCGGGTCCTATGATAGGACTGGATGTCGTAAAAGTCAACTTTAGGGAGGATTATGCAGAATCCATAGAGAATCCTCCCAGGAAGAGGCAAAAACGGAGTCCGTATCAGTAGTTGGGCAGCGATTGACCCAGAGCCTTGTTCAGAAAGCGGAGGTGAATTATGCAAGCCATAGAGTTCCAAACCATAATCAGGAACGGTGTTATCGAGATTCCTTGCCAATATCTGAAGAATCTCCCTAACCATGTACGTGTAATCTTGCTGGTCGAACAGACGCCCAAAGCCACTACTGCGAATTTCATTGACCAACTCCTTGCTCATCCTGTACGCGTGCAAGGTTTCCGCCCCTTAACCCGAGAAGAAATCTATGCCAGATAATCAAGCCACCATCAACTGCTTCATTGACACAAACATCTGGCTGTACGCCTTTATCGAAGCAGATGACACGACCAAGTCTGGAATAGCACGTGCGCTGATTCAGAAGAGCGAGCCGGTCATCAGTATTCAGGTTATCAATGAAGTGTGCATCAATTTGTTGCGATGCGCGAACTTTACTGAAGACCAAATCAGCCAACTGATCGAATCGTTTTATGAAAAGTGCCGAGTGGTCGAGTTGACCGAGTCAGGCTTGCTGATAGCGTCTCAACTGCGCCAACGGTACTCGTTATCTTTTTGGGACAGTACAATCGTGGCAACGGCCTTGAATGCTGGTGTGTCTGTTTTGTATTCTGAAGATATGCAACACGGATTGACAATTGAGGGAAGACTTCAGATACGGAATCCGTTTCTCTAGCCATGCCGCCCAACCTGCGCTTCCAGCCGATGCCGCTCCGCTGCGCTTCGCGGCGCGGCTGAAGCACGTGCCGTTAGCCCGCCTGGGAGAACACATTGGATCAACCGGACCGTTTCCGGGGTTGTCTTCCTGGTCTTGCCGTTGGGGATGCTATCGGCACTACCGTTGAATTTCGTCCACGGGGAAGTTTTACGCCGCTGACCGATATGGTCGGCGGAGGTCCATTCCATCTCCGTGCAGGCCAGTGGACTGATGATACTTCCATGGCGCTTTGCCTGGCAACCAGCCTTGTTGAGTGCAACGGGTTCGACGCCCATGATCCTATGAAAGCGCTGCTTTTGTCAAGGGGATGCCCCCCTGACCAGGTCATCTTACCCACCCATCTTCCGCTCAACCGGCCTTGCCGGATACATCTATGCGCTGTCCAGGCAGCAAGAGCATCTTGCCGAGGTCTTGCCCTGGCCTTTTGAGACCAGTAGGTGCACGCACTCACCTCGGCGCGGGCAAGACGGGTTCACGATAGGATTGAGGCGGCTTGACAAAATCCGGCCGTCCGGCTATCATATACCCCTGGGGGGTATATCCTATACCCCCCAGGGGTATATACGATGGTTCTGGCGACGAATACCCAGGCGCGCATCGTGCCTCAGGTGTCGGACCGGTGCCGGGCCTGCCGGAAATGCCCGGCCCGCAGCGCCTGCCGGAGCAAGGCCCTCCGCCAGATCGACCCGGGCGAACCCCCGGTGGTGGATGCCGCCCTCTGCTACGGCTGCCACAGGTGCCTGCCGGCCTGCCCCTGGGAGGCCATTGTCCTTCCCCAAACAGCGGGAGGAAGCGATGTCTGAGTGTGAAAGGCTGGAGAAACGCCTGGCGGACCTGCGGGCCCGCCTGCCCCGACATTCGGTGCCTCCCTCTATGCTCCAGGAAATCGAGGAATTGGAGGAGGAACTGGCCCGCTGCCGCCGGGAGGAGGAGCAAAAGAATGCCGATTTACGTGTATCTATGCCGTAACTGCGGCCAGGTGTTCGAGAAACTCACCCTTTCCCTGGCCCGCCAGGACGAGACGACCTGCCCGAACTGCGGAAGCCGGGAGGTGGAACGCCGGCCGGCCCTCTTCGGCCTGGGAGGAAGCCCCTCCGAAGCCGGGAGCGCCTGCCGGCCGGCCCCGAGCGGCGGCTGAGCCCTCTAGACAGGAGCCGGCGGCTCCCCAAAGCCGGAGGAGGAAAACGATGTCCGAACCTTCAGCACTGCCGAAATACCCGCTGCCCGCTGAGGCCCAACAGGCCCTCCTGCATCGGGTGCATCGCCTGGAGGGGCAGGTGCACGGCCTGGCCCGGATGGTGGAGGAGAAACGCGATTGCCAGGAGGTCCTCCGCCTGATCGCCGCCATCCGCTCCGCCGTCCAAAGCCTGGGCACGCTCGTGCTCACCCACTACCTCTGGGAATGCCTCTACGGCCAGGCCGGCCTCTCCTCGGAAGAGGCCTACGCCGCCACCCGGAGACTCCTCGTCCGCCTGCTCCGCTGACGGGCAGGTCGGGCCAGGCGCCGACCCGTTGGCAAATGACGTGCAACGCGAAACCTGCAACGTGCCACGGTAACCCGGTTTGCCATCTCCGGCCGGCCGTTGTATAATGCGGATGCGGCGGAGACCTACCGGCGCACCGGATGCATCCCCCGGCAGTCTCCGATCGTACCGGCGTCCTTCCCAACCCGAAGGCGACTCCGGCCCCGCAAATCAAGGCCGGAGTCGCTGAAGCGTGAGGAGGTGGTTGCCTGGCCGCCGTGCAGGGCCGGAACCGGGCCGCTGCACCCCTTCGGCAGGATGAACAGGAGGTGCGGAAATATGCCCCTGGAAACCGTGCGGCTTTGACCTGAGCAGGTGTGAGGTGTGCTGATGAACCGTCTTCGTCTGCTCCTTTCCTTTCTTTCCCTGGCCGGCCTCTTCCTGGGCCTCATCCCCGGCGCCCTGGGGGCACCGGAGGTGGGGAGCGGGCCGCAGGCCCCGGCCGAAGATGTCGTGGTGCGCCTCTATTACGACGGCCGCGACGAACTGAACGCTGTGGCCGGCGAACTGGACATCTGGGAGGTCCACCACGACCAGGGCTACGCCGTGGCCGCCGTCTCCCCGGAGCAGTTCCGCTGGCTCCAAAGCCTGGGCTACCGCCTGGAAGTTGACCCGGAGTTGACCGCCCTCCTGAACCGCCCGAACGAACCGCTCCCCGGCCAGGGGACGGAAAGCATCCCCGGCTATCCCTGCTACCGCACCGTCGAGGAGACCTACCAGACGCTTTCCGACCTGGCCGCGAACTACCCCACCCTGGCCGAACTCGAGGACATCGGCGACTCCTGGGATAAGGTAATGCCCGGCGGGCCGAACGGCTACGACATCTATGCCCTGCGCATCACCAACGAGAACATCACTCCCCTGGGCACCAAGCCCACCTTCTTCCTGATGGCCGAAATCCACGCCCGCGAGTACACCACCGCCGAGACGGCCACCCGCTTCGCCGAGTACCTCCTGCAAAACTATGGCACCAACCCTGAGATCACCTTCTTCGTGGACTATCACCGCATCTACATCGTCCCCATGACCAACCCCGACGGGCGCAAATTCGCCGAGCAGGGGCAGTTGTGGCGTAAAAATACCGATAACGACGACGGCTGCAACACGACTTACGGCACCGACCTGAACCGCAACCACTCCTTCAAGTGGGGCTGCTGCGGCGGCTCCAGCGGCGACCCCTGTGACGAGACCTACCGGGGGCCTTCCGCCGCCTCGGAGCCGGAGGTCCAGACCATCCAGGGCAAGGTGCTCAGCCTCTTCCCCGACCAGCGCGGCCCGGGCGATAGTGACCCGGCCCCGGCCGATGCCACCGGCATCCTGATCACCCTGCACTCCTACAGCGAACTCGTGCTCTGGCCCTGGGGCTGGACCTACGGGGGCGCCCCCAATGAAAGCCAGTTACAGACGGTCGGGCGGAAACTGGCCTGGTACAACAACTACACCCCGGAGCAATCGAGCGACCTCTACATCACCGACGGCACCACCGACGACTGGTCCTACGGCGAACTGGGCATCGCCTCCTTCACCTTCGAGATGGGCACGGCCTTTTTCCAGTCCTGTTCCACCTTTGAGAACACCATCTGGCCGAACAACCGGCCGGCCCTCCTCTACGCCTTCGAAATCGCCAAGACGCCCTATATGACCGCCTACGGCCCGGATACCCTCAACCCGGCGGCTTCTCCTCCCTCCGTCCCCCAGGGAGCCCCGGTGCAACTCACGGCCACGGTCAACGACACCCGCCGGCGCTACGACCCGGCCCAGAACATCGCCGCCGCCGAGTACTTTGTCCTGCCGCTGCACGGCAGCACCCCGCCGGGCGACCCCGGCACCGGCACACCTATGCAGCCGGCCGACGGCTCCTGGAACTCGACCGTCGAGAACGTCGTGGCTACGGTGAATACCTCGGGCCTGACCCCCGGCGACTATATCATCGCCATCCGGGGCAAGGACGCCGGCAACAACTGGGGGCCCTTCAACGCCGTCTTCCTCACCGTCACCCCGCCGGCCCAGTGCGAACCGGTGGAAATCCTGGACGTCTCCACCACGGCCGCCGGCTGCACCGTCACCTTCACCGCCTCCCTGACCGGCACCTCCCCCTTCACCTACGCCTGGGATTTCGGCCCCTTCGGCTCCTCCTCGCAACCCACTCCGACGGTCGCCTTCGGCACCCCCGGCACCTACCCCTACACCCTCACCGTGAGCAACTGCTACGGGCAGTACAGCGACACCTTCTCCGGGACCGTCGCCGTGGACTGCTGCCTGCCGCCGGAGAACGCCGCCTTCGCCTACGCCCCCTCCCTCCCGGTGGCCGGGGAGACCGCCGTCTTCACCGGCACGGCCGAGAGCAACCGCCCGCTTTCCTTCTCCTGGGACTTTGGCGACGGCACCCTGGGCAGCGGCAACCCGGTCAGCCACACCTACGCCTCCTCGGGCAACTACACGGTGCGGATGACGGCGACGAACGAGTGCGGGGCGACCTTCGCCCAGGAGACGCTGAGCGTCTGCGGGCCGGCCTCCGGGGCCTCCTTCACCTGGACGCCGGATGAGCCGTTGGTGGGGGAGTGGGTCTACTTCCACGCCCAGGCCTCGGGGACGCCGCCGCTTGCCTACGCCTGGGACTTTGGGGACGGCGGGCACGGGAGCGGGGCCAACACCTCCCACCGCTACAGCCAGGCCGGGGAATATACCGTGGTGCTGACCGTGACCAACGCCTGCGGCCGGCAGGTCGTCTCCCACCGGCTTACGGTCTGGCCCTCCCCGCCGATCTGCGACCCGGTGCATAACGCTGCCTTCTCCTGGGAGCCGGCCTCCCCCTACGCCGGCCAGGTGGTCACCTTCACCGGGAGCGCCGAAGGGGATACGCCCATCGTCTATGCCTGGGATTTCGGCGACGGGTCTCAGGGGAGCGGCTCTCCGGCGGCCCACACCTACGCCGCCAGCGGGACCTATACCGTGGTGATGACCGCCACCAACTGCCAGACCCACACGGCCACGGTGAGCCATACGGTTACGGTGCTGCCGGCCCCGCCGGTCTGCGACCCGGTGCGTAACGCCGCCTTCTCCTGGACACCGTTCTTCCCCTACGCCGGCCAGGTGGTCACCTTCACCGGGAGCGCCGATGGGGACGCGCCCATCACCTACACCTGGGCCCTGGGCGACGGAGCCTACAGCAGCGGCAACCCCATCACCCATACCTACGCCGTCAGCGGGACCTATACCGTGGTGATGACCGCCACCAACTGCGGGACCCACACCGCCGTGGCGTCCCACGAGGTCCGGGTGCTGGCCCCCGGGGCCTGCGTGCCGGCCTATGACGCCGCCATCTCCTTCTCCCCGGAGGCGCCCCTGATCTTCCAGCCCGTCCTCTTCACCGCCACCGTCGCCGGGGACGCGCCCTTCACCTACACCTGGGCCCTGGGCGACGGGGCCTATGGCTACGGCAACCCCCTCACCCACATCTACCTCCTGCCGGGGCCGTACACCGTCGTCCTGACGGTCACCAACTGCGGCGGGAGCGGCCTTTCCACGGCCACCCGCCTGCTGGAGGTCGGCGCCTACCGCATCTACCTGCCGCTGGTGATGCGTTCGCATTGATGGCCTGCCCGTAGGGGCGACCTGCCGGGTCGCCTGCGGGGCGCCTGCCAAGGCGGGTCGCCCCTACGGGATGTCCGGTTGATGGGGAGGGCCGATGAAATATCTGCGCTTCCTCCTGGTCTTTGTGCCCCTGGCCGTGGTGGCCCAGGTCGCCTTCCGGGGGACGGCCTGGGGGACGCAGGCCGTCTTCATCGCCTCGGCCCTGGGGCTTGTCCCGCTGGCCGGCCTGCTGGGCGAGGCCACCGAGCACCTGGCCGAGCGGGCCGGCCCCAAGGTTGGGGGCTTTCTCAACGCCACCCTGGGCAACGCCGCCGAACTGATCATCACCATCGTGGCTCTGGGGGCCGGGGAACGGGAACTGGTCAAGGCCTCCATCACCGGGTCGATTCTGGGGAACCTCCTCCTGATTCTCGGCTTCAGCATGTTCCTGGGAGGCCTGAAGAACGGGCAACAGTTCTTCGACCGCGACCTGGCCGGCCTCAGCGCCACCATGATGGCCCTGGCGGTCATCGGCCTGAGCATCCCCACCCTCTTCTTTCACCTGCACGGCGCCCATGTGGACATGCCGCTGGAGTACCTGAGTTGGGGCGTGGCCGGCATCCTCCTCTGCCTTTACCTGGGCAGCGTGCTCTTCACCTTCACCTCGCCGCTCCTGGACGACGAGGTTCAGGCGGGGGAGGCCGGCCGGCCGGCGCATCGCCGTCCCTGGAAGGTGTGGGTGGCCCTGGGGGTGCTGGCCGGGGCGACCGTGGCCACCGTCTTCCTGAGCGAATTCCTGGTCGGGGCGGTGGAGCCGGTGGTGGCGGCCTGGGGGGTCAGCCCTCTCTTCATCGGGGTGGTGCTGGTGCCGCTGGTGGGGAATGTCGCCGAGCACCTGGTGGCGGTGCAGGTGGCGATGAAGAACCGGATGCAACTCTCACTCACCGTTTCGCTTTCTTCGAGCCAGCAGGTGGCGCTCTTTGTCGCTCCGCTCCTGGTCCTGATCAGCCTGGCCATGCATGGGCCGGCCGGGGCGATGGACCTGCACTTTTCCGTCTTCGAGGTCATCTGCCTGGGGCTGGGCGTGCTCCTGGCCGCCCTGATCTCCATAGACGGCCGCTCCCACTGGCTGGAAGGAGCGGCCTTGCTGGCGGTCTATGCCATCATCGCCCTGGCCTTTTTCTTCCTCTGACGACGGATACCACCGCGAAGCAAAGGGAGCGCCTCGGTGGGTCGCCCCTGCGAACGGCAATTTTCGATTGACAGGACCAGATTGTCCTGTTTCAGTCCGGTGATAGCCCCAGCAGCCGGCGGGCGACCTCTACTGCCGTGGCCGCATCGGGGGCGTAGGCGTCGGCGCCGATTTCCCGGGCGTATTCGGCGGTCACCGGCGCGCCGCCGACCATCACCTTCACCCGGTCGCGCAACCCGGCCTCTTCCAGCGCCTCGATCGTCCTCCTCATGCCGGGCATGGTCGTGGTCAGCAGGGCGCTCATCCCCAGAATCTGCGGCCGGTGCTCCCGCACGGCGGCCACGAAGCGCTCCGGGGAGACGTCGGTGCCCAGGTCCAGGACCTGGAAGCCGGCCCCCTCCAGCATCATCCGCACCAGGTTCTTCCCGATGTCGTGCAGGTCCCCCTGCACCGTGCCGATGAGGTAGGTGCCGACGTAGGGCACCCCGGTCTCGGCCAGGAGCGGCCGCAGCACGGCCATGCCGGCGTGCATGGCCCGGGCGGCCAGCAACACCTCCGGGACGAAGAGAAGCCCGGATTGGAAATCCCGGCCCACCCGGTCCATGCCGGCGATCAGCCCGGAGAGCACCTCGGCCGGGGAAAGGCCGCCCTGGAGGGCCTGCCGCACCCGGTCGGCGACCTGGAGATGTTCCCCCGCATACAGCCTTTCCGCCAGATGTTCCAGGATGTCCTTCATCGCAAAACGTATGTGTTTACCGCAGAGTCCGCAGAGAACGCGGAGAATCTGGAAAGTTATTCACCACCCGGCGAATGCCATCCCTCAGAACCCTGACATTGAAGTTGATCAGCAAGCCCACTTTGCAACCAGAAAGTTTCAGGTAGGAGAGCAATTGAGCCTGATGAATCGGCATCAGGCGGTCGACAGCCTTCACTTCGACAATGATCGCTTCTTCAACGAGAAGATCCAACCGGTAACCACAATCCAGTTTAACTTCTCGATAGATCACGGGCAAAGGTTTTTGTCGCTCCACCTTCAAGCCGCGTTGGGCCAGTTCAAAAGTCAGACAGGCTTCATACGCCGACTCCAGAAGGCCAGGTCCCAGAGCGCGGTGTACCTCAATAGCGGCACCGATAATGCTCTCCGTAATCCGGTTTAAGGTTTTCCCTTCAATCATCTCAGCGCCCTCTGCGTTCTCAGCGGTAAACCCCTACCGCATTCCTCGGGTATCGGCCTCGGCCACGATGGCCTGGAGCGTCTCCCGGACATCGGGCGGGAGAGGGGGCGGCCGATGGGTGGCCAGGACCTCTCGGGCCACCTCCCGGGCCCGGGAGACCGGGTCGGGCCGGCCGGCCTCGACCCAGGCGGCGTAGGACCGGCGGTCGAAGAGGCGCGGATACCAGACCTCGCGCCAGTGCCGGGCCGTGTGCGGCGACTTCAGGAAGTTTCCGCCCGGCCCCACCTGGTGAATCACCTCCAGGGCCAGCGTCTCCGGGGAAACTTCCATCCCCCGGAGCAGCCGCCGCACCAGGCCGATGACCTCATCGCTGATGACGATCATCTCGTAGGAGCAGGTCAGGCCGGACTCGATATAGCCCACATCGTGGACCAGGTTGGCCCCGGAGAGGGCCGCCCAGAGGATCCAGAGCGCGCTCTCGACCCCGGCCTGAAGGTCCGGCCGTTTGGAATCGGAGCAGCCGGCAAAGCCCCAGACCGGGAGGCAGTAGTAGTGGTGGGCCAGTTCGGCCATGGCCATGCAGTGGAGCATGAATTCGGGGCCGGCATAGACGCCGACCATGGTACGCATGTCGAGCGGGCCGCTCCCCGAGCCCCAGACGAAGGGGGTGCCCGGCCGGCGCAACTGGGCGACGACCAGGCCGCTCAGCACCTCGGCGCAGGCCATCGCCAGGCTGCCGGCCGGGGTGACCGGGGCGGTGGCTCCTTCCAGGGGGCCCGGCGCGTAAACAAAGGGCAACCCCCGGTCGGCCATGCGAAGCAACTTGCGCAGGGCGGCCTCGGAATGGCGGAGCGGCGAGGAAGGCTCCAGATAGGCCAGGAGAAAGGGCCGAAGGGCCAGTTCCTGCGGCCCGCCGGCCACCGCCTCGGCCATGGCCAGGATGTCGGCCAGGCCGTTTTCGTCCCAGGCGGTGAACACGATGGGCTTGACCGTGTTCTCCAGCATGGCCAGGAAGGCGTGGCGGTCCGAGGTCTGGGGAGGGACATCGGAGGGCAGGGCCATGGACATGACGAAATCCAGATTGGGCAGGGCATCCACCAGGCGGGCGGCATCCCCCACATCGGAGAGGCGGGAGGGCCGGCGTTCGCCCGTCTCCAGGTCCAGGGTGTTCGGCAGGTCGGAGCCGGTGCCAAAGTAGCAGCGATGTCCCTCCAGGAAGGCGTGAGGTTCGCCGGTGCGGTCGCAGAGGACCACCCGGGAGGGGGCCTTTCCCAGCACCTGCTCGACGACGGAGGCGGGGAAGCGCACCAGGGTCCCGTCCGTCACCGTACAGCCGGCCTCCTGGAGCAACCGGCGGGCCTCCGCATCGTCCACCCGCACGCCGGTGCGGCGGAGGATCTCCAGGGCCGCCAGGTGAATCTCCTCCAGTTGGGCATCGTCGAGCAGACGGTAGCCGGAGGGCCGGGATGGGGGCGGTTCCAACGGCCGGTGTGGGTGGGCCATGAGAGAAAACCTCCTGCCGAAAGGCGACGGCCCGGCTCAGCCGGGCAGGGAATGGGCCGTCGCCACCAGGGTATCGATGAGGCGCGGGTTCGTGTCCGGCGGGAAGGGGCTGCCCGTGCTCACCACAAAGCCCCGCGCCCGGGCGCCGATGGCCGCCTGCCGGCGCACCTCGGCGGCCATCTCCTCCATCGTGCCGTGCAGGCCGAAGCGGATGGTGTCGATGTTCCCCAGGACGGTGGCCCGGCCGGCCACCCGCTCGACCACCTCCGCCAGTTCGATGCGGAACGACTTTTTGCTCTCCTCCACGGCGATGGCATCCACCTCCAGGCCGGCGATGCGCTCCAGGCGGGGGATGACGTCGCCGCAGACGTAATGGATGGAGAGGATTCCCAGGGAACGCAGGTGGTGGAAGTAGGGCTGGTTGTAGGCGAAGACGAATTCATCGTAACTGCGCGGCGAAATCATATCCGCCCCGGTAAAGACCTCCTCCACATAGACCCCGTGAATTCCCACGTTCGCCCAGGCGGCCATCTCCTCCTGGGCTCGCCGGAGTTGGCGCTCCAGGAGACGGTGGAGCAGTTCCGGGCGGTCGTGCTGGACGAGCATAAGCCCCTGGAAGCCCAGCAGGTCGTAGGCGCTGGAGAAGGGGGTGTCCAGCACGGTGGAGAGGAAATAGCGTTCGCCGTAGTCGGCCACCACCTGACGGGGCAGGTCGAAATCGCCCCGGGCCAGCAGTTCCTCGCTCTTCAGGAGGGGCAGGCGGGATTCCACCTCCTCCAGGTCGCGCCATTCGGCCGAGAGGTCCCAAAGGTCGCCCCGGGGAGCATCAGGCGGGGCCGGCAGCCCATCGCCACGGGGGAGGGGGACCTCGTCCATCGGCACCTCGGTTCCGGACAGGCGGTCCCGGTAGCAGAGCGTTCCGTCCTCGCGGCAGACGATTTCGGTGCGCTCGGCCCAGGCGCGGCTGGCGCCCCGGTCGATCTCCATCCAGTCCGGCCGCACCTTGAAGATGCCGTAGGACTGGTAGAGCGCCTCGGCCCGAAAGCGGGTATCCTCCTCGTGGACGACCGGGTAGACCGAACGGCCGCGCATCCGGCGGCGGTAGAGTTCGATGTAATAGGCGCGTTCGAAATCGGCCAGGAAGAGGCTCAGGTAGGCCGGCGCGGCGGGGAGCACGTCCACCGCTTCCCCCCGGAGCGCCCGGCGCATCCGGTCGACGGGGAGCAGGGTGGGGGAAGCCATGGTCAACTCCTGGTCAGGACCGCTTCGACCTGCTCCAAAGCCCAGTCCAACTCCTCCCTGGTCACCACCAGGGGCGGAGCCAGGCGGATGACGTGTTCGTGGGTCTCTTTGCAGAGCATGCCCCGTTCCTGGAGCGCCTCGCAGAAGCGCCGGGCCCCGCCGGCCTCGGCCTTGAGTTCGATGCCGACGAGCAACCCCTTGCCTCGCACCTCGCGGATATATTCGCTTTCCAGGCGCGAGAGCCGGCCCAGGAGGTAGGCCCCCAGTTCCGCCGCCCGCTCGGGCAACTTTTCCTCCACGATCACCCGCAGCGCCTCCCGGGCCACGGCGCAGCCCAGCGGGTTGCCCCCGAAGGTGGAGCCGTGGTCTCCCGGGCGAAAGACCCCCAATACCTCCCGGGAGGCCAGGACGGCCGAGACCGGGTAAAAGCCGCCGGAGAGGGCCTTGCCGAGAATCAGGACATCCGGCCGCACCCCCTCCCAGTCGCAGGCCAGGAGTTTTCCGCAGCGGCCCAGGCCGGTCTGAATCTCGTCGGCCATCAGCAGGACGCGGTGGCGGGTGCAGATTTCCCGCACCTGGCGGAGATACCCCGCCGGCGGGACGATCACGCCCCCCTCCCCCTGAACCGGTTCCACCAGGAAAGCGACGGTATGGGGGGTGATGGCCTCCTCCAGGGCCCGGGCGTCGCCGTAGGGGATGGTCACAAAGCCGGGGGTGAGCGGGCCGAAGCCTTCGCGGTACTGCGGTTCGCTGGAGAAACTGATGATGGTGATGGTGCGGCCGTGAAAGTTCCCGGCGCAGACGATCACCTCGGCCCGGTCCGCCGGCACCCCTTTGACCGTATAGCCCCACTTGCGGGCCGCCTTCAGCGCCGTCTCCACCGCCTCGGCCCCCGAGTTCATCAGGAGCACCATCTCATAGCCGGTCAGTTCGCACAACTCCTTCTCCAGAAGCGGCAACTGGTCGTTGCGGAAGGCGCGGGAGGTGAGGGTGAGCCGGCCGGCCTGCTCGGTGAGCGCCCGCAGGAGGCGGGGGTGGCAGTGCCCCTGGTTGACGGCCGAGTAGGCGCTCAGGAAATCCATGTAGCGCCGCCCCTCCACATCCCACATCCACACTCCTTGCGCCCGGCAGATCACCACATCCAGCGGCCGGTAGTTGTGGGCGCCGTAGGTTTCTTCCAGGGCGATGTACTCCTGTGTCTTCATTCTGTTCTCCTTTTTTAGGGCTCAGGGATCAGGGCTTAGGGATCAGGGCTTAGGGGGGCGTCCAGGTCGTACAGCAGGACCTGGTCGCTGCCGTGGGGCGACTCGGCCAGCAGTTCGCCCCGGGGGCCGACCACGAGTGCCCCTCCGAAAGCGGGGTCATCGGGGGTGTCCTCCAGCAGGTTGACCAGGAGGGTCAGGCAGCCCGCCCGACGCGCCGCCTCCAGGTAGGCCTGGCGCTCCTCCCGCTCCCAGCGTTCCCGGTCGGGGGAGCGGCCGTCGAAGGAGCGCGCCATGGGGACGAGGAGGAGGTGGGGCCGGCCCAGGCGGGCGACCACCGCTTCCTCGAAGAGGTCGCCGCAGATGAGGATGCCCAGCCGGCCGAACTCGGTCTCTACGGTTGCCACCTCGTCGCCCCTCAGCAGGGGCGGCATCTCCACGTTCTTGCGATGTCGGTGGCGGAGGACGCCCTGGCGGTCCAGGAGGACGGCGGTGCTGTAGACGCCCTGGGGCGTATGCTCCAGGAGGCCGAAGCACAGCCAGGTATGGTGGCGGCGGGCCAGGCCGGCCAGGGCCTCCACCGTCGGGCCGGGGACAGGCTCGGCGAAAGGCCAGTCCTCCTGGTTGAAGAGGTAGCCGGTGAAGGCGCACTCGGGCAGGACCACCAGGTCGGGCCTCCGGGGGCCGAGGGCCTCCAGGAGTTCCTGAAAACGGCGCAGGTTGAGGCCGGGGTTGCGCAGTTCGACCTTGAGGGGAATCAGGCAGAGGCGCATCGGATACCCCGAGGGTGGGAGAGGGTCACCCCTTTTTCCGGAGGCCGAAAAGCCCACGGCGGCCCTTTTTCTCCTCCGGCGGAGGCGGTTCCTCGAAGGTGATGCCCAGGCGGCGGAAGGCCTCCTCCGCCGTCAGGATGGCCCCCTCTTTGGGAGGGGGAGCGGCCGGCTCTTCCACGGGGCCGGGGAGCGGCTTCAGGGGCAGGGTGACGGTAAAGGTGCTCCCCACGTCCACCTGGCTCTGCACCTCGATCGTGCCGCCGTAGAGTTCGACCAGTCCCCGGGCGACGGCCAGCCCCAGCCCGGCCCCCTGCCGTTCCAGGCCGGCCCGGGTGAGCTGGTAGAAACGGTCGAAGATGCGCTCCTGCTCCTCGCGGGGGATGCCGATTCCCTGATCGGCCACCTGGAAGCGCACTTTCCCGTCGTCCCGCCAGACGCGGACCCGAATCTGCCCTCCCCCCGGCTTGGAGAATTTGACTGCATTGTGTAGAAGTTTCTCTATAATCAACTGGAGGTGCTCGTCGAGGACGGGGAGTGGGGGCAGGTCCTCCTCCACCTCGACCTGCACGGTCAGGTTGTGCTCGGCGATGTCCGGCTGGAGCGAGCGCACGACGGCGTTGATCGGGCCGGCGATGTCCCGGGTCGGCTCGGCCTCCTGGGCCTCCCGCTGGGCCACCCCCGATTCCAGTTTGAGGATGGCCAGGAAGTCGCGCACCAGGCGGTCCACGCGGTCTCCCCCGCGTCGGACAATGTCCATGAATTCGCGCAACTCGGTGGGGTCGTAGGAGATGTTGGGGTTGGTGAGGAGGGCGATGCAGGTTTTGATCATGGTGAGCGAGGTGCGGAACTCGTGGAAGAAGGGGCTGAGGAGCTCGGGGGAGAGGGTGAACATGGAGGCCGGCCGGGTGGGTGTCCCCTCGGAAGCAGACCGTGAAGCCCTGTTATCTGTGCTCATCGCGCAACCTTTCGACCAGTACCTGGACCAGGCCGCCGGCGGCGGCATCGGAAGGAAAGCCGGGGCGCAGGGCATCGGCGGAAAACCTGCGGGCCTGCCCCCTGTCCTTCGGCCATATCGGGCAAACCAGGTTCACGATGGACCATCTCTCCGCCATCTTCGTATCGGTGTCACCCGCCATTATACCGCCAAATCCTCCGTTCCGTCAAATCGGCCATTTGCCAGGTTCGGCCTCCTGGGGTAGAATAGGCCCGAAACGCAGGTGTTCGCCGAGAACGCAGAGAGCGCCGAGGCCCTTTCCTCTGCGAACTCCGTGGTAAGATACACCGAATCGGCACTGGCTTCGAGGAGAAAGCGAGGAGACCATGGACGAGAAAGCCGCAGGCTCACCCCACCCCGAAGGAACGGGACGCCACGAAGGGCGCTATTCGCCGGGGATGACCTTTCCCGTGCTCCTGATTCTGGCCGGCATCCTGCTCCTTTTGCATACCACCAACCTCATCCAGGGGAACTGGGGACGGGTATGGATGCTCTGGCCGGCCATCCTGATCCTCCTGGGCCTGGACCTCCTTCTGAGCCGGGCCCCGGTCGGCATCAAACTCCTGGTGGCGCTCCTGGCGTTGGCTCTGCTCTGCGCGGCCGGCATCCTCCTGGTCACCACCGCGCCGGAAGAGGCGGCCCCCATCGTCCTGGACGCGGAGAACTGCCCCCGCGCCGGGGCCGAACGGGGCGACGTCCGCTTCCAGATGGGCATCGGGCAGATTCGCCTGAAGGAAGCCAGGACGGACCGACCCCTCCTGGCCGAAGGCGAGGTGTGGGGAGCCCAGGCTGCCCCGATATGCCGACTGGAAGGCTCCACCGCCCGTCTGGAGGTCGCCCAGGGCGACTGGTTCGATGCGGCCTGGTTCGGGCGGTGGAGCGGCCGCTGGGAGATCGGGCTGGCCCCCAACCTGCCGCTCAGCCTGAGCCTGTCCATCGGCATCGGGGAGGGGGAGTTCGACCTGAGCCGCCTCCAGGTGGAGAAGGCGGGGATGGAGGTGGGAATCGGCAGCCTCCGGGCGGTGATGGATGGAGAGGGCCGGCCGGCCCGGGTGCGGATGCACGCCGGCATCGGCTCGATTCACCTGACCCTTCCCTCCAACTGGCCGGTCCGCATCCGGGCCCACACCGGCCTGGGGCGCAGCACGGTGGACGAGGCCTTCCCGGAGGTGGACGGCGAGTACCGCTCCCCGGCCTGTTCGGGAGAAACCCGGTGTGCGGAGATCGACCTGGACGTGGGCCTGGGAGACATCACCGTCGTCGGGCGATAGGGGAATTCGCGGGCGGGGGGACGGGAGGTTCGGAGCCGGCCGAACTTGCCATCTCCGCCCAGGGGTAGGCGGGATTCAGGTCCACCGGCAGGTCGCGAACCCGCTCCAGGGCCTCCTCCAGTTCATAGGGCATCTGGACGTAACGCCGCACCAGGGCCTGAGCCCCTTCGTAATCCCCATCTCCCTCCAGGCGCAGGAGGATGGCGGCCAGTTCGGCGATGGACCGGGCAACCCGTCGCGGCTCGGCCCGGAAGCGGCCGCTTCCCACCTCCCGGCGGATGGCCCCCTCATCCCGGAGGAAATTGAAAGTGAGGAGGTTGGCGCGGGCGTGGGCGCTGCCGGTCCCGAAGCGAATCACCCGAAACACGGCGGCCAGGAAGGCCCCCGGCGCGCTTTCCTCCCACTCCCGGGGGAAGAAGCCCTCCCCGGCCAGGAAGAGGAGGTTGTACAGCCCCAGGGCATCGGCCTTGCACTCTTCGATGACGGAGTAGAGTTCGCGCAGGGCCTGCTGGCGGGAGAGACGGCTGCCGTCGGGCCGGAGGACCTCCTGGGGCCCCAGGGCGTGGCTGACCTCGTGCAGGAGGACGTGGGAAAAGATGTTCTCGAAGAAGAGGGCCTCGGCCTGGGCCGGGTCCAGGAGGCGTTCGCCGACGGGCCGGAGGAGGTGTTCGAACTTGGCCCGGGAGATGTTCTTGAAGATGACCTTTTTGCTGCCGACGGTGGTGCGCACCCGGGGATCGTTGGGCAGGACCAGGGCGGTGGCCAGGGCCACCGTGGCCATCTGGCCGGCGTTGAAGACGGCGTCGGCCACGACGATGGGGGAGGACAGGCCGGCCACCTGACCCCGATACTCGGGGGGAACCGGCAGGTGGGCGGCCAGGAAGGGGAGTTCCTCCACCAGGTCCTGGAAGCGAGCGCTCTCCTCCAGGTCGCGCCGGCCCAGCATGCCTTCGTAGGCCGCCTTGTAGCCGAAGAGGTGGTCGTCATAGACCTCGTAGGGGCCGATGAGGAACTCCAACGGCCCGCTTTGCAGGGCGACCCAGGCACAGTCGCTCTCGTAGTAGTCGTCGTTCAGGAGGGCCTGGGCCCGCAGGGAGAGGTAATCGGCCAGCGGCGGGTGGTCGCAGAGGCGGGCGGCCTCCAGGAGGCTTTCGGCGGCCGGCTCCAGGAAATCCCGATAGGCACGGTGGTAGGGGACGGCTTCCAGAGCGCCGTCCCGGCGGCGGATGAGGGTATAGGGGCTGGTGAAGGCCGGCCGATCCTGGGGATGTTCGGCCAGATAGGCCTCGAACTCCTCCCGGGTGAGGTCCTCGGGGTAAAAGCCTCCCCCGGGGGGACGGGGTTGCTCGCCGATGAAGGGGCGGTTCTCGTCCAGACGGTCCCAGGGGCCGGCCATCAGTTCAAAGAGGCGCAGGCGTTCCCGGTCCCGGGGGTCACCGGAAGAGGCCAGCCGCTCCCGCAGGTCGGGGTTGCCGGGCCAGACCTGGCGGAGGTAGATTTCGTGAATCTGCCGGCCGGCGGCGATGAGGCGGCGAACCAGGGCCCATTTCCGCTCATCCAGGTCGCTCCGGTCGGCGGTCAACTCCACCGGGACGAAGCGGGCCAGACGTTCGGACACTTCCATCATCTCCTCCGAGACAGTTCCCTCTTCAGCCGAAGCACCTGCTCCAGGAGGACCGGGGCCTCCTTCCAGTACTCCAGCGTGACCACCTGGGGGCTGGCGTGACGCCGGAGCCAGTCCAGCAGGGCGTAATCCTCCTCCCGCAACGCCTGGTGAGCGTCCACCAGGCGGCCGTCCTCCAGCCGGCCGGGGGCGCTCAGGTGGACTTCGACCACCCGATCCAGGGGGAGGCGCTCCAGGTATTCCTCCGGGCCGATTCCCCAGTTGCCGGCGGCGGTCTGAGCGTAGGAGAGGTCCAGGAGAAAGGCGCAGCCCGTCGCCTCCAGGACGGCGGCGATCGTCTCCGGGTCGCTTTCCGGGTCGCGTTCAAAGCCGGGCAGCCCCGGAGCGTTTTCCAGGAGGAGGGGCACCCCCAGTTGCTCGCGCAAGGCCCGCACGCGGGAGAAAAAGGCCTCCAGGTGCGGCCCCAGGTCCAGGGCGGTGGGCTGTCGGCCCTGTTGTCGGGCCTCCTGGAGGACCTTCCAGGGCCATAGCGAGATGTGGGCCGAGAGCCAGGGGCTTCCGGTCTCCTGAAGCAGGACACCCAGTTCCCGCACCTGCACTTCCAGGAGGGGAGCGCCCAGGAGGTTGCCGCCGTGGAGGAGAAGGGGCCGATCGGGCAGGAGGGCATGGAAACGCCGCACCTCTTCCAGCGGCATCCAGGTGGTCACTTCCAGAAGGTCCGGCCGGGCAACCTCCTGGGACCAGAGTTCCAACAGGGCCGGCGAGGCAGTGACGGCCAGGCGAAGCGGCCTTTCTCCTTTGGGCAGGACCATCGAGACCGCCAGGGAGGTTCGTCCTCCCTACGAGCCCATCAGGCCGGGCACCCGGGTTTGCAGTTCGGCCAGGATGCGTTCGGCCACCGTCTCGTTGCCCTTGACCAGGGGCTGCCTCTGCAGGGTGAAGGTGAGGCGCCGCCCGGAGTGCGTCTTGATCTCCAGGTAGCGCAGTTTCATGAGCAACCCCAGCAGGAACTGGTCCAGGGGCAGGAAGAAGGGCTTCTTCACCCGGGCCTCGGCGATGTCGGCCAGGGGGATTTCCTCCAGCGCCTTGTCCTCGTCCTTGAGCGTCCGCTCGTTCGCCAGGAGACGGCGGTCGGTCAGGCCCAGGTAGCAGGTTTTGAAGCCGTAACTGCCGTAGCCACAGGCCAGGAGGTTCTCGCCCTCCTGAAGGTACTTGCCGAGTTCACGCTGGATTTTCTCCAGGCTCAGTTTTTCGGCCATCTTCCACCTCCTACTCCTATAGATTTCTCAAAGCGCCGGCCATCGCCTCGACGGCCTGCTGGAGGACGGCTTCACGGGCCACGCGGATGGCGTTGCGAATGGCGCGCGGGTTGGAGCGGCCGTGGGCGGTGATGGCGATGCCGCGCAGGCCCAGGAGGAGCGCGCCGCCGTACTCGCTATAGTCCAATCGGGCGCGCACCCGGCGAAACGCCGGAATCAGGAAAAGGGCCGGAAGGCGGGTGAGAGGGGAGCGGGCGAGTTCCTGGCGAAGTGTCCCCAGGAGCATCTCGGCCACGGCCTCGGCGCTCTTCATCACCAGGTTGCCGACGAAGCCGTCGGCCACCACCACATCGGCGGCGCCGGCAAGCATATCCTTCGGCTCGATGTTGCCCAGGAAGTTGAGGTCGGAGGCCTGGCGGAGCAGGGCGTGGGCTTCCCGGACCAGGCGGTCTCCTTTGCTTTCCTCCTCCCCATTGGAGAGGAGGGCCACCCGGGGGCGGGCAAGGCCATAGACCTTTCCGGCATAGATCGCGCCCATGCGGGCGAACTGGAGGAGGTATTCGGGGCGGCAGTCGGTATTGGCCCCGGCATCCAGGAAGAGGAAAAAGCCCTTCCGGGAGGGGAAGGGAGTGGCCAGGGCCGGCCGTTCCACGCCGGGCAGGCGGCCCAGGATAAGCGTGGCGGCGGCCATGATGGCCCCGCTGTGGCCGGCCGAGACAAAGGCCTGGGCCTGGCCGTCCCGCACCAGCCGCATCCCGACCACGATGGAGGAATCGCCTTTGCGCCGCACCGCCTGGGCGGCATGCTCATCCATGGCGATGACCTCCGGCGCATGGACGATGGGGAGGGAGAGGCCGGAGGTATCGTGCCGGGCGACTTCTTCCCGCACCACCTCCTCCGGGCCGACCAGGAGGATTTCCACACCATAGGCCCGGGCAGCCTCCACCGCTCCGGCCACGGGGGATTGCGGGGCCAGGTCTCCGCCCATGGCATCCAGAGCAATGCGCATCGGCATCCTCCGGGAAGGACTAGCGATAGCCATAGGTCTGGGTACAGATGGCCCGAAAGGCCATCGGCCGGGCGCTCTCGATGCGCAATTCGTAGGGCTGTTCCCGCAGTTCGGCCTCCAGGCTGGCGATGCCCTCCTCCGCCTCGCCGGAAGCCACCCGTTGCCCCCGGGCGTCCAGGAGGATCAGGGAAAAGGGCTGAGCGGCCTCCTCCCCCTGTACGACCAGGGAGTAGGCCCACTGCACCAGCCCGGCGGCCGGCGGACGGACCTCCCGTCGGTAGGGCATCTGGCCCTCGAAGGTCTCCTGCGAAGAATCCAGATGAAAAGTGCCGCCGTTGCTCACGGCCATGCGAACCTCCTCAAGCGCACCCAAAGTGTACCACGCCCTTTGTGAAACGTCAAATTGGTTGCAGATTTTGTTCCTTTGGAGCGCCCGCCATCTTCGTAGGGGCGGGTTTGAAACCCGCCCCTACCAGAGCAAAGCACCCGTCAAATTGGTTGCAGATTTTGTTCCTTTGGAGTACAATCCAACTGCAAGCCCGGCAGAAACTACCGTCGGCCGTGCTTTCGAGGAGGAAAGCCCATGGACGCCGAAGTCCTGGTCGAGTTCACCCGGGGGCCCCTGGTGGAAGCGGTACACCGGGGCCATATCGCGGTCGTCGATGTGCGCGGCAGGATGCAGGCCTGGGTTGGCGACCCGGAGGCGGTATCCTATCTCCGCAGCGCAGCCAAACCGCTACAACTCCTCCCCCTGCTGGAAGACCGCCTGGACGAACGGTTCGGCTTTCAGGACGACGAACTGGCCGTGATGGCCGCTTCCCACAGCGGCGAGGAACGCCACGTCCAGGCCGTATCCCGCATCCTGGAGCGCATCGGTCTGGACCGGACCTTCCTGCGCTGTGGCGTGCATCCTCCGGTGAGCGAGAGCACGCGCCGCCGGCTCCACCTTTTGGGTGCCCTGCCCACCCCGTTGCACAACAACTGTTCGGGCAAACACGCCGCCATGCTGGCCATGGCCGTGGCCGGCGGCCATCCTCTGGACAGTTACACCGAACTATCGCACCCGGTCCAGCAGCGCATCGTGCAGGTGATTCGGGAGATGTCCGGCGTGGCCGAGCCGATCATCGGGGTGGACGGCTGCGGGGTGCCGGTCTTTGGCATGCCGCTGCGGGCCATGGCCTATGCCTACGCCCGGCTGATCGACCCCCGGGACCTCCCCGCCGGACGGGCCCTGGCCTGCCGTCGGGTGGCGGAGGTGATGCGGGCCTATCCGGGGATGGTCTCGGGCGAGGGCCGTCTGGAGGAGGCCCTGATGCCGGCCTCGGGCGGCCGCCTCCTCCTCAAGAGCGGGGCCGAGGGCCTCTACGCCCTGGGCATTCCGGCGGAGGTCAGCCCCGGGGGAGAAGGGTGGGGGCTGGTGTTGAAGATGGAGGACGGCAGCGCCGGAGAGCGGGCCATCGGCCCGGCCCTGCTGGAGGCGCTGAGCCAGTTGGGCGTGCTTACGCCGGAGCAGCGGGCGAGCCTCTCCCGCTTCGATTTCGGGCCGATCTATAACCATCGCCACGAGGAAGTAGGGGAAAGCCGGCCGGCCTTTTCCCTGCACCGGGCCTGAACGCCGGTTCTTATGGGGCGGAACCGGCTCGTCCAGGCCGTCGGGCCGGGTTCTCCCAGATGGCCGGCCAGGGGTCGCGCAGGATGTTCCCCAGGACCAGGTGGTATCCCTGGGCCGGCAGGACGTCGCCGTCGGGTTCGATGTAGAGGTACTGCCGGGCCACATCCTCCGGAGATAGCCCCGCCTCCAGTTCCATCGGGTTCACCCGGGAGTAAGGGGCGGAGAGGTCCCAGACCAGGGTCAATCCCCGGCGGTGGGCCGTCGCCTGGGCCTCCTCCAGCGCCTTTTGCAGCCGCCCTCGCTCTTCCTCCGAGGCGGCGCGCAGCGGGCTGCTCAGGGCCACGGCCGGCACCCCCAGGTCGGCCAAAAAGGCCACCGTCTCCGCCGCCGTCGCCGCATTCTCCGCCCGGATGACGACGTGGACGACCACATAGAGGTCGCCGGCCAGGGCGGCCCGCAGGCCGGCCACGGTCTCCTCCCAGGCCCCGGCCCGTCCGACCAGGCGGTCGTGGAGTTCGGGGAGGTGGGAGGCCAGGGTGATCTGGAGGTGGTCCAGGCCGGCCAGGAGCAACCGGTTCAGGTAGGCCTCCTCCTTCAGACGGCGGCCATCGGTGAGCAGCCCGGCGACCATCCCCAGCGTCTCGGCCTGTTGCACCAACTCCACCAGGTCCGGCCGGCAGGTCGGCTCCCCGCCGGTGAAGACGACGTGGGGGACACCGGCATCCCAGAGACGGCGCAGGACCTGTTGCCACTCCTCCGTGCTCAGTTCGCGTTCCACCCGCCGGCGGGCCGCCGCATCCAGGGCGCCGCTCTCGTCCAGCCGGTAGGTCAGGGCGATGTCCACCCGGTAAGGAGCCGAGGTCTCGGCCGAGAAGGGTTCGGCCCGCTCCATCTCCAGGTAGGTCACCGGGCAGAGGTCGGTGGCGGTGGCCAGGGTGAGGATGCGTTCGCGCAGTTGGCGGTAGTCGGCGCGGGCCTGGTCCGGCCGGACGCGGAAGCGGCGGGACATCTCCCGTCCCACCTGCTCCTCGTCCAGCCCCTGGAGGAGCATGTGGGCGTACTCGGCCGCCGTGGGGTTGAGGTGTAGCACGGTGGCGGCGTTGATCACCAGGAGGCCCCGGCCGTCGGGCTCCCGCCGCAGGTGCAGGCGGTACTGCCGAGGGGCCTCGGGCGGGGTCTGGTAGTGCAGCAGGCGCACGGGGGAAGGGGCAGGTGGGGACTTGAGCCAGGCCAGGCGCACCTCCTCCGAGGGGCGGAGAAGGGCGCGCAGGAGGAGGCGGAGGGTATCAAAGAGCAGGCCCAGGACGATTCCTCCCACCACGGCGGTGGACAGGAGGAAAGCCCAAAGCCGGCCGGGTCCGCCCCCTTCTCCACGGTCCACGTAGCGCCGGTAGAGAAAGTAGGCGAGCAGGAGGTAGAGGGCAGAGGCCAGGAAGAGCAGGGCGGCCAGGGCCGGCGGGGGCAGGGGTTCGGTCCGCGAAGGCGGCCAGAGGCGGGATTGACGGCCGGCCCAGTAGATCAGGGGAGCGAGGAGGGCCAGGCCGGCCGTGCAGGCCAGCGCCGAGGCGAGTTCAAAGGGATGGAGCCGGCGTCCGGCCGGCCGGACAACTTGCCGGTTCGACTTCATTTCGTCCTCCTTGCCGGTACACGGGGGCGAAAATAGGTATCCTCTTTCCAACGGGCCGGGTTGGCGAGGATATACAGGCAAATACGTTCCAGTTCACGCTCATTGCGGATGATATGTTCGTAGTAGCCACGTTGCCAGAACGGTCTACCGACGGTTCCCCGCAGTTCATTGATCCGCCGTGCCGAGAACGTCTTGAGCGCCCGCACGATTTCGGAGAGGGGATAACGTTTCGCCTGTACCCCGGTAGGTGCGGGTTTGAAACCCGCACCTACCGACATAATATGGGGGTCTGGTTCGGTCAAGACAACAATGCCGTGTACATGGTTCGGCATCACTATCCATGCATCCAGTCCCACATCGGGATAGTGGGATGGCAATTCCTCCCATACTTGTTGCACAATCCGACCATAGGTATTCATCCGCATCTCTCCATCGATTACCTTGCCTAACAGGCATTCTCGCCCTCGTACACAGATCGTTACAAAATATGCTCCGGCCTGGGCGTAATCATATCCGGTCAGGTGCAGGTGGTGGCACTCAAAGGCGGCTTTCATCTTTCCGATGCTCCAGGTATAGAGGGCATCCCCCGCCGCAGAGGGAGAATTCGGGGCATTCCCGGCACCTCTCCGGGGCGTAGCGCCGCTCGCGCAATGCCCGGGCCAGGTCGTGGTTCCAGATGGCTTCCCAGGGGTCGTTCAGGATATGGCCCAGGGGGTGGTAGTAACTCTGGCAGGGGATGACCATCCCATCCGGCTCGACGCACATGTTGTAGAGGGCGGCGGTGCAGGCCTTGACCCCCAGTTCCAGTTGCAGGGGGGAGAAGGCGCAATAACGGGTGGGGGTGTACCAGATCAGGCGCAGGCCGTGGCGGTCGGCCGCTTCCCGCACCTGCTCCAGGAGGGGGGCCAGTTCGCCCTCCGGGAGGCCGCTATCCACCCGGGCGCCCCGGCCGGCATAGATGAGGCTGTTGCAGGCAAAGGTGGGAACGCCCAGGGAGGCGATCCAGGCCACCGTCTCGACGATGCCGGGGACGTTCTCCCGGGTCAGGGTGGTGTTGGTGGTGGTGTAGAGGCCGGCCGCCACGGCGTTGCGGATGCCCTGCACCGTCTCCGACCAGGCCCCCCGCGCCCCGACCATGCGGTCATGGACCGCCGGGTCGTGCGATTCCAGGGTGATCTGGACGTGGTCCAGGCCGGCGGCGACCAGTTCGTCCACATAGGCCCGGTCGGCCAGCCGACGCCCGTTGGTGAGGAGGCCGCTCACCAGCCCCCGCTGACGGGCATAGGCGACCAGTTCGACCAGGTCCGGCCGCAGCGTGGCCTCCCCGCCGGTGAAGCAGACGTGGGGGATGCCCACCTCCCAGACCCGCTCCAGCACCGCCTTCCAGGCTCCGGTATCCATCTCCGGGTAATCCGGCGGGCGGGCCACGTAGCAATGGGAGCAGACGTTGTCGCAACGGTAGGTCAGGGCCAGGTCCATGCGGTAGGGAGCGCTCAGGGGGAGGGAGAAGGGGTCCACCCGCTCCAGTTCCAGCCCGGCGATGGGGCAACGGCCTTCTTCGGGGTGGAGGAGGGCTTCCAACTGCTCGCGCATCCGGCGGTAGTCGGCCCGCACCGTGTCGGCGGCCACCCGGTAGCGCCTCCGCATCCGGCGCACGGCCTCGGCCTCGGAGACCCCCTCCAGAATCAGGCGGAGGTACTCGGCCGCCGTCCGGTTCAGGTGGAGCACGCGGGCGGCGTCGATCAGGAGGAGGCCACGTCCGTCCGCCTCCAGCCGCAGATGCAGGCGCACCCGTCCGCCGGCCCCGTCGTGGCGCTCGTAGGCGTACAGGCCGGGGCGAAAATCATCCCGCCGGAACATCGTCTACTCCACCGGCCGTTCCTCCGCAGGAGGAAGCGTCAACCACCAGCGGTCGTCCTTCTCCCGGTAGGAGAGGGTAAAATCCCCCCGGGCCGTGCGCACCCGGAAGGCCGGGCCGGCCGGCTCCCGCCATTCGGCCAGGACCTCCTCCACGGCCACTTCCTCCCCCCGCCAGAAGAAGGACAGGGGCCGCTCGGCGTAGGTGCGGCCGGAGTAACAGCGCACCGTCACTTCTTCCACTCCGCACCTCTCCTCCATGCCGGTTCGCGCCGGTGGGCAACGGTGCTCAGGGGTAGATGCGGTCGAGCATGCGCGGGAAGGGGATGGCCTCGCGGATGTGGTGGGTGCCGGCGATCCAGGTGACCGTGCGCTCGATGCCCATGCCGAACCCGCTATGGGGGACGCTCCCGTAGCGCCGCAGGTCGATGTACCACTGGTAGTCTTCCAGGCGCAGCCCCCATTCGAGAATGCGCTGCTCCAGGAGGTCGGGGTCGTGAATCCGCTGGCTTCCGCCGATGATTTCCCCATAGCCTTCGGGGGCCAGCAGGTCGGCGCACAGGGCCACTTCCGGCCGCTCCGGGTCGGGCTGCATATAAAAGGCCTTGGCCCGGGTGGGGTATTTTTCCACAAAGACCGGCCGGTCGAACTTGCTGGCGATCAGCGTCTCGTGGGGTGCGCCCAGGTCCTCTCCCCAGGGGAGGGGGGTACATCCCTCGACCTCCGGGTAATGCCGGGCGATGAGTTCCAGGGCTTCGTCGTAGGTGATGCGGGGGAAGGGCGGCACGACCCTTTTCAGAGGCGTGGTATCGCGCTCCAGGACCTCCAGTTCCCTGGCGCAGCGTTCCAGGCAGCGCTGGACGATGTAGGAGACAAACTCCTCCTGGAGGCGCATGTTGTCCTCGTGGGTGTAGTAGGCCATCTCCGGTTCGATCATCCAGAACTCGGTCAGGTGGCGGCGGGTCTTGCTCTTTTCGGCCCGGAAGGTCGGCCCGAAGCAATAGACCTTGCCGAAAGACATCATCCCCGCCTCGACGTACAACTGCCCGGTCTGGGCCAGGTAGGCCGTGCCCAGGTCGAAGTAGGTGGTGGCGAAGAGGGTGCTGGTGCCCTCGGCGGCGCAGGGGGTCAGAATGGGCGTATCGAAGCGGACGAAGCCGCGCTCGTTCAGGTATTCCTGGGCGGCCGCCTCCACCTCGGCGCGGATGCGCAGGAGGGCGTGTTGTTTGGAGGAGCGCACCCAGAGGTGGCGGTGTTCCATCAAAAAGCCGATGCCGTGCTCCTTGGGGGTGATCGGGTAATCCCGGGCGATCTGTACCGGCTCGATGGCCTGAATCGTCAGTTCATAGCCGCCCGGAGCCCGCCGGTCGGCGCGCACCCGCCCGGTGACGATCAGGGAGGATTCCTGGGTCAACGCCTCGGCGGCGGCGAAGGTCTCGGCGGGGACCTCCGGCTGGAAGACGACGCCCTGAATCAGGCCGCTGCCGTCGCGCACCAGGAGAAAGATGAGCCGGCCCTTTTCCCGCTTATGGTAAAGCCACCCGCGCAGGGTGACTTCCTGCCCTTCGTAACGGGCGATTTCGGAAATGGAAACGATCGGTGCCATGGGAAATCCTCCGATTGATGAGGTCTATTTCAGGCCGTTCCGGAGCATTTCCCGCCGTTGGAGGGGTGCCATGCCCAGGGCATGGCACCGACCGTCCACCTCCTGTTTCTGGCACCCATGGTCGTTCCTCCTGTCCTCACGGAAAGCCTCCGGGGATGCCCCGATTATACTACCGGGCGGGGAAGCGCGCAAGTGGCGGGCCGGCGAACGATGGGGCCGATGGAAATCGTCCTCCCTCCAGGCGTCGGCCTACGCCGACGCTCTCCCACCCCAGGCCGGCGCAGGCCGGCCGCCCGCCGGGGGGCGGCCTCCGGCCACCCCCCCCACGCCCG
>Ga0078972_1004189_pt1 | contig 40582 bp, 40 predicted proteins | sample YelNatPaOPGAMG01_FD_67568 | JGI IMG/M metagenome (GOLD analysis project Ga0078972, IMG submission 67568) | Hot spring thermophilic microbial communities from Obsidian Pool, Yellowstone National Park, USA - OP-RAMG-01 (SPADES assembly) (version 2) | ecosystem: Environmental > Aquatic > Thermal...
AACTTGCCTGACGCTCAAAGGCGCGGTGCATTCGCCCGTTGATCAGAAAGCTCTGCGCCGCCGGGCTGGGAAATATCTAAGGCGACTTCGTCGCCCACGGAGGGGGTGAGATTGGGATCGATGCCCGAACAGCTTCAAGACAACAGTCTCGAACCATCCCCTAAAATCAACTCCGTGCCTGTCCCCGCGGGAGAGGGAAAACATAATCCCGGTCCCAGATGCTCCCCGCTGTCGTCCATCTCACCGGGTCTGGCTTGGTCATCAATGATCACGGCTCAATTCATGCAACTGCGGACGAAGTCCGGGCCAGCCGTGGTTATTGCAACAACGACTTGACCAACCCAACGCGTTGCCCCGGATTCCCTCTCCCCCCCTGGGAGAGGGCAAGGGTGAGGGCCCCAAACCGGTCAATGAACAGTCAATCTCCAAAACACTCGACAGGACCAATCATGAAACCGTGCAGAAAGTCTGGGCAGATTCTGCAACATTGTACTCCAAAGAGCGCACCGCGGTGACCGCACTACTCGCTGCCAGAGAAGCAGATACTGACAAACTGAGCCAAATCGCAGTTTAAAAATCTTCGCAAATATGATCGATTTCGCAATATAACAATCCAGCCCGGCGCAGCCGGAACCAAATGCGCGAGGCGTAGAAACTGCGCTGGTTGCAGGAATACCGCTGTGTCGCGCGGCGCTGACCGGGGCGACTTCGTCCTTTACGGGGAAGATGGCATTCGGATCAATGGCCGAACAGCTTGAAACCAAAAGTCTCGAACGATCCGCCAATTTCCGCTTGCGGTTCAGATTTTCCAGGATAGTAGTACAGCCGATTGACCTCCACAGTAGAGGTCCGAATCAAGAGCAAAAACATCAGGAAATCTCGCGCGAAATAGGCTATGTTCTCTGCCATGACAACATGGAGGAAACGTTTTCGCCATTCAGCACTCGTGCTGCTCATCCTGCTCGCCGCCATCCACGGGCTCGCCGCCACGTTCACGGTTGCCACCTATAACGTCGAGAACTACCTCGATGCAGCCACCGCAACCCGCGAAGCCAAAAGCCCCGTTTCAAAAGCCAAAGTGCGCGAAAGCATCCGAGCGATGACGCCCGACGTCCTCGCCTTGCAGGAAATCGGCACCACAAATGCCCTGCTCGAACTCCGGGATTCGCTCAAAGCAGAAGGTCTGTTTTACCCGTACTGGGAACATGTCGGCGGATTCGACACGAACATCTTTGTTGCTGTTTTGAGCCGGTTTCCAATAGTCGCGCGCAATCCAATCACAAACGCCACTTTTCTACTCCGGGGACGTCGCTTTTTTACAAGCCGCGGCTTCGCCAACGTCGATATCGAGGTCAACCGCAATTACAGGTTCACACTCATTGCCGTCCACCTAAAGTCTCGTCGCACCACCGCTGAAGCCGACGAAGCCGAAATCCGCGCTCAAGAAGCCCGAATCCTCAGACAACAAATTGATGCCATCCTCAACGCAAACCCAAATCAGAACCTCGTCGTTCTTGGTGACTTGAACGACTCGAAGGATTCGATACCCGTCCGCACAATCATTGGCAGAGGAAAGAACTCCCTCATCGACACGCGCCCTGCAGAAAACAACGGCGATAATCCGGGCGCGTCGGACAGCCCCGCACACCACTCACTAAGACGTATCACATGGACGCATTTCTACGCCAAAGAAGACGTTTATCAACGCGCAGATTACATCCTTGTCAGTCGCGGCATGGCACGCGAATGGGACCGCACGGGCACTTACGTCCTCGCCATTCCCGATTGGGGAATCGCTTCCGATCATCGTCCAATAATCGCACGGTTTTCAGCACAAGACAGGTGACTCAGCACGGCGCCTCGCCATAAAAACAAAGCGGCGGAGTGCAAAACGCACACCGCCGCTCAGATTTAATTATTCAGTCGCGTCCGCTGTTCAGCGGTCAAACCGCCGACCAGACTCTCGACGATGGCCTCGGCTATGCCCTCCTCCGCTGAAACTTCGCTCCGTCTTGGGACGTGCTTCGTTAACGGTGAGAGTGCGACCGCCGAGGGAGCTACCGTTCATGGCTTCAATGGCCTTCTGTGCCTCCTCAGGCGTTCCCATGGTGACAAAACCAAATCCTCGGGGACGCCCGCTGACCCGGTCAACCATCAGATTCGCTTCCACTACGGTGCCGTGCGCTGCAAAAGCGTCGTGCAATTCATTTTCCGTTGTGTCAAACGAGAGGTTTCCAACAAACAACTTCGTGTTCACGTGATGTACTATATGCTTTACTCGAATTACCGTTGCGACTTCCAGACTGTTCCCGACCGCCGGGTTTCAGATCATCACCGAACAGAGTTCGCTTGAAGATTCTCCATGCCGTGGACTCAAACAGCTATCGAGCAGACGCGAGTAAAATCGCACATCCCTCGGAGAATGCAACAAAAATCTTAAAATTTTTTTTTGGCGTGTCCACGCCCCCTCTGTTCATCCAAGAGCGCGTCCCCACGATAATACCCCGCAAGCCCTCAGCACGGCGCAACCGCAACCAAACGCTCCAGGCGTAACCATTGCGTTGGTTGCAGGAATACCGCTGTGTCGCGCCGCGCTGAACGGGGCGACTTCGTCGCCAAAGGGAGAGATGAGATTGAGATCGATGGCCGAACAACTTGAAGACAAAAGTCTCGAACCACACGCTAATTTGCAAGCTCCGCTCAGATTATCCGATTAACACCCCAAAAACCGCACTGTGGTGACCGCAGTACTCACTGCCAGATAAGCAGATACCGCCAAACTGAACGAACTGGCAGTCTGAAAATCTTCGCGAATATGATCGATTTCTCACTTTGGTTATTTGGCGCCCAATGACTGCACGCCCTTGCTTCCAAATCGCAGTAGAAGGAACTGTTTGACGCACGACCACGCGCACGTTCAATTCAAACGCCGCTACGGCAGCGGTTCAGCGTGAAGCATCCAAAAAGGCGGGCATGCCTGCATTGCCTGCCCACTGCGCCCATTCCTCCAAATCCGGGCGACCGTCGCGGTCGCCATCCAGCTTCGTCACGTCGAGGAAAACAAACGGTCGCTCATAAGCCTCCTTGTCAACGCCCGCATACGAAACCCAAAGCCGCAACGCAGTGGCATCAAATACGACATCCATCACATTCCCGCCGCGGATTGGAATCGAGCAAGCAAGGTTCTTCATTTTTTCGCCATCGAATTTCCCGTAATCGCGGCGCAGGATTGGAAATGCGCCGCGTCCCTCGTCATTGTAAACCACATCTTGCAGCACGTTGGGCGCGAACTCGTCCGTTGGATCGTTGTCGTTCCAAATATGCACCCGATCGGACGGCGCTTCGGGACTGTGGGCGCGGATTTTCACAGCGCGTTTTTCGGATCGACCATCACCAAACACAAAATGATAGCGTTTGGTCATGGGCTGGCCTTTGAAAATACCGAGCGCGTCGGACAAGGACGACGCATCGTAAAGGACGGTGCGGAACCAGGCGGTGAAATGCGGCGCTCGAAGAAAGTAAGGCATCTCTCTCGCCGGCGAATCGCCCATCTCAGAAAGCGCCACTCCGGCGGTGTTCATCCCGCAGTTGGCACCAATCATACCTGCAAAGGTTGGCAGCACGTGCGGGTGCCCCGCCAACGGTAAATAAACCACAAGGACCGGGAATTTGTGGGCGCCAACCTCGAGGCTCCAGTCAAGGTCACGAGTTTGGTAAAGATGGCCGTCGGCGCTCGCTTTACCCCACACCGCGACCGAGCTGCACGAGTAAGGGGCCAGCAAAGGCAGACAATGCGCATGTTGAAGCGTGCGGATCGGCAACCCGGAACCGTCGGACAACCCGATCAGCTCCTGGGCAAACCGTAGATCAGTGAACGCCGCAGTCGTTGCCCAGACGCGGTCAAGTTCCGCATCGCTGACGTTGAGTTTCTGTTTGAAACCAGCCACGGCCGCGGGAATGAACTGCTGAATCTCCGGCTGCAAAAGGCGACCGAGATGCCAGCCCATTTGATATGGTGTACCGCCAATCACAACCACCGGCACACGCGCAACGCCATTGGTCAAAACAAATTGATAACCACCACCACCGACATTGCGGTTCTCTGAAACCGCAGGTCCAGTCAGCGCCTGAACAACAATCGCAGTTTCTTTTTCAGAGCCTGCAGCAAGCAAACCTACGATTGCAGTGCAAGTGAGGAGAACCAAGGCGATCCGGATTGGCTTAGTCATGTTTTTGTATTCAGCGAGGCTCCATCTCAGGTCGGCCATGAAACTGCACTCCACAGATCTGAGACCACAACAACACACCAAAACTTGGCGCAAACGCCCCCGATTCTAATCTTGTCGCGCCTTGGGCCGACAGCAGGCCCGGTTCAGGCCTTCACACCACGCAAATCCGGCTCGAGTTTCTTGCCCTCGCGCAAAAGCTCCGCGAATGTCAACTCACCGCCGCGATATGCCGCTTCGCGGCCCAAAATGGCTGTCAGGTTGGAACGAACCGAAGGCGCCACTGTCGGGTTGTCATACTTCCCCGTGGTAACGAATTGATGGAATTCCCTGATATTGGTCTGTGCGCCTGTTGTATAAAGGTTTCCAACACTGCCGCCCTTGAAAGGTTCGTTGCCCCGAATCCAAACGCTCCCAAAGTAGTCCGTGTAGATGTAACCTTCGGAACCGTAAACACGGCAAACAATCTCGTCCCGCATCTCCGGTATCGTTTGTATGCACGTGAACGATAGCGGCACCCCACCCGGGAAAACATAGTTCACCGAAAAATGATCCCAAATACTCCCTTTTGGCCGCAGTTTTTGCCCCCCAACACCCATCGCCCGCTCAGGGTCCGCGTTCAGAATCCACGTCGCCACGTCCAACGCGTGAATCGCTTGCTCGACAATGAAATCACCCGACAACGCAAGCACACAATACCATTGTCGCAACCTCGCTTCCGGGTCCGCCGGTGGCAAGGTTCGTCCGCCGCCCGACCATGGGTAATGCGCTTCTCCCATGACAAGCGTCCCAAGATCGCCTTTCCGTATCCGCGCGACCGCTTCCCGATACAACTCATTGGCTCGGGTCTGAAAATCAACCAGGAACACCAGTTTCTTCGAAGTCGCGCGCTTGCCCGCTTCGGCGATCATTTGGCAACCCGGAACGTCAACCGCGATCGGCTTTGCGACAAAAACATGCTTTCCGGCTTCAACCGCATCCAGCGCCTGTTGCGGATGGAAATACGGCGGCGTCTCGATCGCCACAGCCTCAAGTTTGCATTCCAACAGGCGCTTGTACCCTGACAGCCCCGTAAACCGCCGGCCTTTGTCTATCCCAAACTTCTCGCCAACCGCATCCACCCGGTCCTGGAAGTAATCGGAACACGCAACCAGCTTGTACAGCCCGCTTTCCTCGAACAGATTCGCAATCCATGCCCCACGCCCGCCACACCCGATCAAACCAAGCTGAATCTTCTCGTTCGCAGCGGCACCAAACGCCGTGCCCGGTTTGACCAATGTCAGCGCCGCAGCCGAGGCCGTCCCCGCCAAAAACCGCCGGCGCGGCACAACCGCCGAACTCATACCTCCAAAGTCAGTCTTCATACTCATCCTCCCATCAAAACTTCTTGTTATCGTTTCCCGCGCTTTTTCCCTTTTCCGAGCTCCTTAACCACACCAGTTATCCACTCGACGCTCTTTCGTGTGTTTTCTTCTGAGCCGCTGCATTCGAGCGACACAACACCGTCCCATCCTGTGCCGTGCAAGTATTCCAGACATGCCCGGATATTGTCCGCATTGACCCCGCCGCCCACCGGCACCTCCGAACTCCCAATGCCGGTTTCCTCGCCGCGCACCGCCGCTGCAAGAGCAGGGCTCACATCTTTTATGTGGCAATGGACAATGTATGGCCGCAACGCCTTGCAATAATCGAGCGGGTTGTGACCGGCGATGAACGTGTTGCCGGTGTCAAAATTGCAGCGCAACCATGGCGAATCAAAATGTTTGAACAGCCGCAGCATGAAATCTATGTCGTTCGTGTAAGGCCCGTGCGGTTCCACATTCACGATCACCTTGTAATCCTCTGCCCACGGCAACACCTGCGCGTAATTGTCGCACGTTACGCGAAACACTTCCTTGCGATTCATCCCCGGCGTCTCAAACGCGCCATCCACGGTATCAACCATCGGACACCCAAGCTCGGCGGCAAAACGAATCGACTGCTGCACGTACTGAACCCCAAACGCCGACCCGTTCGGCCCCATCATCGGATAGGATCCGTCAATCTGCGATGTCACAAGCCCGAGACTGTCCAGAAACTTGCGAATCGCCCTCGGATTCGATTGCAGCGAAACACCCGGGTCATACCCAAGCGCCGCAATGAAGTTTTGACCGTGAATCACGCAAAATTCGACGTGTTTCAAACCCGTCGCCGCGATTTTACGACACGCCTCCTCGAAACCAATGCTGTGGGGGCGCCAATTGTCTGTGTGAATGCCGACGTGTATCATGCACATTTGCTATTCCACCATAAACCCCGAGTCAAGCAGCGAATGCGCACCCCCCGCTTCACCAACCGGGCCTGCAAATCACACCGACCGATTCTCCAGAAGCACACAAACTGCCGCTCCGGTGAGATTTCCGGCTTGAAGGTGCCCGGACTGACAGCGTGTCAAACCGCATCCTATATCGCCCACGGCGGTGCTGGTGGCAATGGCACCCGCAACTCACGCGCCCCCTTCTCAAACAACCCGTCCTTCTCACGCACCCGAATGTCTCGATCAATTCTGTCCAGACGTTCTCGGACCTCGGGCGGCAGTTTCTCCCTGTCTTTCTCCGAATTCACTTTGCCATCAAAAATCACCTTGTCGTTCAGGTCCTTCACAGTAACAAACCGCTCCCCGTCTTCTTCCCTTACTGTTGTGACGTCCTTTTCAGTTCTCACAACAATCACGCGTGTACTGTGGCCTGGCATCGGCGGCTTTGGTGCATCACCACCTTTCGGCGCAACGGAATGGCTCAAACCCTGATTCGGCAAACCACTGCTGCGCACTTCCGACCGGCTCCGGTAGGTTTTCCCGTTTCCATCTTCATCCTCTTCAAGTTGAATGACGATTTCTTCGGCCTGATGTTCTTCCGGTCGCGTGCTGAAAACATGCAGGCGCGGCACAAACCGGTACTCGAGCTCTTTTATCGACTTCAGGGCGTCCCGGAGCCTGCGTGGCTCAGGAGGCGGGCCTGCCTTCTCAGTGAGAACTGCCTCGGCCTCAACCTTTTTCCCGGCCCGGATAAGCTCCAGTTTGATCTTGTCTCCATTCTTCCGCTCAGAGATTCGCTTCACAACATCATCCGGACCACGCACAGTTTCGCCCTCGATCTTCACGATCACATCATGCCGTTTGATCCCTGCTTTGGAGGCCGGGCTTCCATCAACCACTGCGTTCACCAACGCACCCGTTCCTTCCTCAAGTCCCAACTGAGCCGCAAGCGCCGGATCAACAGGCCCCAACTGCACTCCAAGAAATGGCGCAGGCCGCGCCTGTCCCCATTCCCCAAACGGGCCAACCCAGTCTCTGAACCGCTTCAGTTCAGGCAACTCTTTAAACGCCCTGCCAAGATCGCGAAACCGCTCCCCAAATTCGTCGAAAGGCGCTGGTTTGGGCGGCTCCGATTCAATCTCCCCCAGCGTAACCTCGACCGTCTCGCGATTGCCCTGGCGGATGAGCGAGACCTTGACCTTCGACCCCGGCTCGCGGCTCCGTACAAGCGCAGCCAACTGCTCGCCATTGCACAATAACTGATCGTCCAGTTTCTCCAGCACGTCATGGATTTTGATCCCGCATTTTTCCGCGGGACTGTCAGCGACAACCTCGATTACGCTCAGTCCAACACCCCGCGGTAGTTTCACCTGATTGCGCAGAGTTTCGTCAGCAGCGGAAACAACAACACCCAGATAAGCCACCTTTTCCGGCGAACTCCACGCGTTCGGTGCAAGAGTTGTTGCCAATGCAACGCCCAACATCAGACCCATGATCTGCAGCTTCGAATGTTCAATTCTCATGTTCAATCTCCATTTCTGATCAACAATCCTGTGTTCACGTTCCAATTGTCGCCCTGCAAGGCCATCCGATTCCAATCACCGCCCGGATGCCCCAAGGCTTCCCAAATCCGAAAACCCCGCAGCGCGACCCTGCCCCAACCGAACGATCGCGGCGCGATGTGGGCGCCAATTACAGTCTCGGCACCCCGTCCCGCCGCGCTGCCAAGGGCAACTTCATCGCCAGCGGGGAGACTGCGTCGGGACCTTGGTTGCGCAGTTTGACAGTAAAAGTCGCCAAAAATCCGCTAATCTGCGATTGCCCCGCATACTTTCAATGGTAATAGTTCAATGCACAACTGCGGGTATCAGCACCGTCTCTTCCCGCGGAACAAACACTTGCACAATCGCATTGTCCCGTCTGTCCCTGAACTCCGTTGCCGACACATACTGCCACGTAACTTTCCGCAATGGCACCGGAGTCGGCGCTTCAACAAAACCCTCGTCTTCGGCTTCAATCAAATAGTTCGCGTTCCGAACAAGGTCCAAATCGGCTTCCCCAACCGGACCGGAATCGCGCGCCAACCCCGGCTCATGGACGCGGTCTGATAAATCGCCAGCCAGCCTCTCGAATTTTGGTTGTCGCCCCACAATTATCACCCCAAGAATCACAACCGCCGCAGCCGCAGCGAACACCACCCATCTGCGCCACGAACGGTCGGCGCCGCAAAACCTGACAGGCACAACACGCACTTCCCCGTCAAGACTCCCGGCTATGCGCTGCTTCAAGCGCTGACAGGGCCGGCTCGGCCTCATTCGCGCCAGTTCCGCAGTAAGTTCATCAAACTCGTCTTTCATACCACACCGGCTGTGATCACATTCCGTAATTGGTTCAGTGCATAGCGGTACCTCGAAGCGGCTGTGTTCGGCGAGATCGACAGCGTTTCACCGATCTGCTCGAACGTCAGGCCACCCCAAATCTTCAAGACCAAAACCTCGCGCTGCTCCGCAGGAAGCGACCGCAGAGCGGCTTCCAATTGTTGCTGCCGCTCCTTTTCCTCAACAGGATCGTCGAACCACACCACCGGTTCGCCGTCTTCCCCGTCAAAACACGCGATCTCGCGCTGGCACCGGCTCCGCGTTTTCCGGGCATTGTCGATCGACACACGCTTCACCATCGTAAACAACAACGTCGGCGACAGCTCCGGCTGTTTCTGTCTCGCGCGCCAGTACCTTACAAAAGCTTCCTGCACAATGTCTTCCGCCTCGATTTCATGCTCGGTCTGTTGACGGGCAAACAACAACAACTTGGGACCGTACTCTTCCCACAGCTCTTCCCATTCGCCGTTGTCTTGCGTCCGTTCCATCCGAGACTTCATATACTATAGCGTGCCCAAACCATGTTTTTGTTCAAAATTCGCCGTCGCTCGTACAGGCCTTATCAAAAAGCCATGGCATACCGCCCATTGTGCGCCAGATATGAAGGTTTTCTGTCGCGATTACACCTCTATGGGAACGGCACGCCCAACCTATCATGACGCCACTGTATATACTGAAGAATTTGCACAGAAATCGAAGATTAGCGATTGTTCGCTTGCGATTGCACCACGCTCCATTGCCACCCGCCATGGCACGGGCTTTCAGCCCTTATTTTGACTTGCTGACGACGCTTTACCTGGGGTATTACCCCCAAGACTGGTATGGATCGGGCCCTTGGCCCTACCCTTACCCCAGTACCACAGTTGCCGCATCCAACTCAGCGCGGCGCAGCCGCAGCCGAATGATCTGGGCGAGGTAAAGGCGTTCTTTCCAAGCTGGGCGCTCTGTCGCGCCGCACTGAAAGGGGCGACTTCGTCGCCTGGGGGGGAGATGCGAGTGGGATCAGCGGACGAACAGTTCGAAGGCAAAATTCTCGAACCACACGCTGATCTGCGATTTCAGCGTAGATTATCGAATATTACACTCCAAAGGTCGCACTGTTCTGACCACACTGCCCGCTGCCAGAGAGGCAGATCCTGAAAAACTGAGCAAACTCGCAGCCTCAAAATCTTCGCCAACATGATCGATTCCTCACTATAATTGTACGATGGGCCACATGCATGCGATCACAAATTTAACGGCGCCTTGCTTTGCAATCTCAACTGTGGCCTTCTCACTGACCCAAGCGCCAACGGCGCGCCCAATACCAGCGTGGAGCAACGCCCCACGAAACGGTCACCCCCACATCACCTTACTCAATCCAAGGGCTGAAGGCCCGGCCTATTACAGCAATCCTTTCGCGGGTTTCGCGACGCGACGTCACAGAATTTGAATATCGATGGAACACCCAGTGATTGTTCAGTTGTGTCCTTTTTCAAGGATTCACTCCCCCATGCGAACCCCACTGTTCCCCGTGGGCGACCAAGTCGCCCCTTTCAGCGCGACGCCACACAGCGGTATTCCTGCAATCAGCGCAGTTGTCACGCCTCGCGCATTTGGTTGCGGCTGCGCCGCGCTGAAAAATAATCGAGATCCTCTCCGCTCCAGGCTATCTCCGAAGGCGGAGAGCAAAAACCTCTACTTGGTCAACCTGTAGAATCGTGTCCCTTCAATTGGCACTTCAACAACCAGTCGATTTCCAACCACAACGGGCGCAGTACTGACAGCAGACCATGCCGGGTCGCTCAAACTTGGCGTCTCCTGGAGGACCCAATCCGTTGCGCTGGCAGGCCACGAAATCTCGACCTTGTTCCCGCTAATCTTGACCCCGAGTTGAACTTCAGTCACGGGCTTGCAGTCTTCCAACAAGTTAACCCCGGCCTTGGGTCCGCAGGGCCTGATCACAGCATACCGCACTCTCGTGAAAAAGACCTTGTCGGAAACCACAAACCTCGCAGCAGCTTGCGGCCCTTGGTTTACGCCGAGGAATTTCATGTCAGGGATTTCCCAGTACGCCGTCCGCCATTGATCGGTGCCTTCAAGCGTCACAAAGAACGAATCCGGCGTAAACCCGAGCGTCGTTACACCGTTTCTCTCGGTCTGATAAACCTCCGGCTTGAACCTGGCTCCCACAAGCGCCGGATCGTCGTAATACGTTACGCAAATGGCCAGATGCGCTGGCGGTTGCGAACTCGGTCCGAGCGCCTCATTAAGAATTGCGAAGTTCAAGTACTGATGCGCAAATCCCGGCGAGCCATCGTTGCGGGCCGGTCGAACTGCCAACCGCCGATCTCCCGACGGTCCCGCTTCTGCAACAATCATCTCTTGATCTCCGCCGCTTGACCCCACGTCGAGCCCGTTGTGAATATCCTTGCCGAGATCAAGCTCGGCGTAGTTGCCGTAAAGGTCCGTGCAAATGTTCGGATCCTCGTAACACGAAGCCAGCGGGTCCTGCCCAGCCAATGGATGCGTCCCTACGCGCAGCACCGCCATTTCGATCCGCGACACAAAAACCTGCCCGCCTTCGGAAATGAACCGCGGTCCACCAGTCAGAGCGCCAACATTGATCCCTTTCAAGTTCACTGCCGGTATGACCCAGGAGCGCCTGATCCACTGGCCTGTCCCGGCCATCATGTGACGTTTGTCAGCAGGATAGAAACCGACGCCTCCCATATCATCAGTTGCGTATGCTTCAGGGCCGAATTTTACGTTCAACCCCGCAAACTCCGGGTCATCGTAGAAATCAACGCACACCTTGATTGAACGCGGGTCGTTACATGGCTTGCCAAGGTAATTGTCGGTAATCCCAAAGTTCAGATACAACCCCAACGGGCGAACCGCACGCCGCTTGTCATTGGCCGGTCCCACGTTGTCCTGGTACTCGACAGTCTGATCACCGTCGTTCAACACCACCAGATGATTGGAAGTCCCGGCGGCAATATCTATCCCAACAAGGTTTGTTTCAGGCTCGGGATCGCACGTGTCGGGCGGGAAGAATTTGTTGATGTCCTCCGGCTCACCAAAAGCCCCCTGCTCACCAAACGCAACCACACGCACTATCAAACCCGGAACGCCCTCGAACCTGATTGTCCCACCATTCACCCCGCCAGCCTGATAACCACCCTGTGCATTCGCAGGAATTGACCCAACGTACCGGCTCCCGTCAGAAGGACGTATCCCGTTCGGAATGCGGAACAGCACCCAGTTCCATTTCTTGTTCTTGGCTTCGATCGGAATCTGGCCGCCCACAGGCCAACTCAGTTCCGGAAGCACGCCCGTAAGAAAAACAAAATTGCGCGGTTGCCCTTGCGCGTTGAACAACGCTTCATTGCCGTAAACTTGCACAAGAATGTCGATCGTCTCGTCATCAGCCCATTCCTCGAACAGATTGTCAGCAATGTTCAGGTAATTGCCGGTCACTTTCTTGCACTGATAGCCGGCCATGGTCGTGTCTTCGGTAACCTGATCGCCTCCCGTCAAAATCCGGAGCGAATCTGACCACGAGCCTGACCCGCCCGGCGGCCACAGAGAACCATCAGTCACCACATAGTGAACAACCTTGTTCGGGTCCACCGTTGCCGGCCAATCGGCCGGATCAAACGGCCCTGTCGCCGCCACAAGCTGCGCGCTAAAAACGATGGAAACACCTAAAACCAGCAATTCGAGATTTGTTTTCATGGGCGTGGAATCTTTGCTATTCTTCGACCTGCATTACAGAAACAAAACAACATGTCAAGTAATATCTCGCCCCGGAGATTCTTGCCCAAGTGCCGCAAAACCCTTGCGGCCCGAGCAAATTACCTCACCCACGCTCCCAATGTGACCCATCGGCCAACGCATCGCCGAGCTCTGACAGCAGTTGTCGCTCTGACAACAATTCTCTGTTTTAGCCCCTCAAATTGTGCTCAGGCCAACCCCGAAATCATCAACCCACCAATCGGGCCCTACACGAACCCAAAACCGCAGGATTTTTCAGCCTCAACTTCATTCAGCACAACTGATCGAGTTGTGTTCACCCCATACTTTTATTGGTACGACGCCTACACATCCGCCCACATTATCGACTCAGACGGCAGCGATGCTCTCACCGATCACCCGCCAACCCTCACCGATTTCTCCTACAAATCCGTCGAATGGCATAAGACGCAACTGCTCGACATGATCGACGCCGGTATCGATGTACTCCTGCCAGTGTATTGGGGCGAACCTTCCCAACGTCGCCTCGGCCAACCTATCTCCGCCCAACCATGGAGTTTCTCAGGCATCCCACCTCTTGTCCAAGCCCGAGACCAACTGCTCGCCGAAGGCAAAAAACCACCCGCCATCGGTATGTTCTACGACACTTCCACGCTCCAGTACAACGCCGCAGGCCGCAGAATCGATCTCACAACGCCCGACGGCCAACAGTGGTTCTACGAATCAATCCGTGATTTCTTCTCGCTCGTGCCGGCAAAGCACTGGGCAATGATCGACGGCCACCCCGTCATTTTTCTTTATTCTTCGGCGTTCGCTGAAAACCACGACCAAACTTGCATCGATTTCCTTCGCACTGCTTTTGCCAGTGACTTCGGTGGGCGCAAACCATTCGTCGTTCGCGAAATCTCATGGCACGTGCAGGCTGATGACGTCTATGCATGGGGCGGCGCGCTCGGCCTCAAAAACCCCGGACTCGCTTCACTCGGCCCCGGCTACGACCACTCAGCCGTTCCCGGTCGTGAACCACTGATAGTGGACCGCGAAAACGGAGCCTTCTTCGAACGTAACTGGATAAAATTCCTCCGACGCCCTTCTCCGCGCGTCATGATCGAAACATGGAACGAATACCACGAAGGCACTGACATCGCCGCCTCACGCGAATACGGCCGACAATACATCGAACTCAACCGCAAATACGTCAATATGTTCAAAGCCGGCCTCCGTCCACCACGCCCACGTGGACCTTACTCCGACTTCAAGGCTGTTTATGTGATTCTCAAACAAACAAACGCCGAGCACGGACTCGTCCAATTCGATCACGCAGATGGTGTCACCGCCCCCGACAACATCGACAACTCCGATTGCCGCGTCATGGTCAAAACACAACACGCCGGCCGTTACATTTATTTCCGTATCGACGAGTCTTTCAAGTGGGCCGACACGATGCTCGTCGAGGTCAACGTCGAGTATTATGACGCTGGTTCGGGCTCCTTCCGAATCGAATTCGACGGAAGCGACACCAACGCCCCATTCCAAGGTGCATACACAGCCAGCAGTTCAATCGTCACATTGAAGAACAGCTGGCGCTGGCTGAACGCCACCTTCAAACTCACCGGCGCCCGGTTTCTCAATTCGCAAAACGGCGGCGCTGACTTCCGCATCGCAATCAACGCCGACACCTTCGCCGTTCGCAAGGTAACGGTTGCACGTCAAGGCCTCCCTGAGGAAGCAGGCGCCGTCCTCCACGGCCTCCAACAAGACTTTGCCCAGCCCGCGTCATCATGGATCACCGTGGACGCACCGCCGGGCACATTCCATCAAACCAATAACATGCTCGTCGCCAAAACCGCACCTTCCGGATTCCCAAGGTTAATCCTCGCCCTCCCAAATCCCAATCTCGATGTGTCGGAAATCCTCGCAAGACTCCGTGTCGTACATTTTGCCGACCAGAACCGCTCGCTCGGTGGAATTGGATTTGCATTGAGAACAAACACAAACACCGGCCTTATCCTCGAACTTCACTCCGGCCAATCATCCCAACGCATGCTCGCATGGAAAAACACCCAGACTTCCACCGGCCCGACCGCAGATTACCCATGGCGAACCAATCTCTGGTTCTGGCTCCGGATTCGACACCAAACCAACAGTGTCACTCTCCATCCCGACCTCTTCGCCCGCATCTGGCTTGCAGACGGCGAAACACCCGAACCAACTGCGTGGACCGCATGGTGGGACTACTACCCCCAATTCCCTCACCAAAAAGGCTGGCCGGGAATCATAGCCGGCATCGACTCTTCAGCCGCCATCGAGTGCGACTTCTTTCTCGCCAAGGGTGATGAACTACCGGAGATCACCGTGCGCCTTCCCCCGCTGAAGTCAGCCCGCCCCGAGTTTACCACCATTGCTTGCTCCCCATCCGCAGGCATTCAGCTCATCCTGACAGGAACGCCGCTGTCCGATTACGTGCTCGAAACAACAACCGATTTCGCCAAATGGTCGCCTGTTGCCCTCGCCACAGACAAATCCGGTCGCGCCAGTTTCGCCGATAAAACCGCGTGGCCTCTGCCATACCGATTCTACCGCGCCCGTTCGCTCGAATAGCACCGCCACCGGTCCCAACCATTCTTCGCCCGGGAATCTCGCCGCAATCATTCGATTGCCGCCGCGCCGCGCTGAATCACTACATTGAGAAATCGATCATTTTTGCGAAGATTTTCAGACTGCGACTTTGCTCAGTTTGTCACCAGAGTGCGGCTTTTGGAGTATAATATCGGATGATTTGCGCTGAAACTGCAGATCAGCGAATCCTTCGTGACCTTTGCCTTCGAATTGTTCGGCCGCTGATCCGACTGTTACATCTCCCCCTGAGCGACGAAGTCGCCCCTTTCAGCGCGGCGCGACACAGCGGTATTCCTGCAACCAGCGCAATGGTTAAGCCTCGAACGTTTGGTTGCGGCTGCGCCGCGCTGAGAGATTCCCCCACTAAAACCGTTCCACCAACTTGTCGATCAGGAACGAACTCTCCCGCATCGCCTGCTCACAAAAGGTCCCAAACCAATCCGCAACCCTCTCGAATTCGGTGCAAAACGCTTCCATCCCGCCCTCCTCCAAAATCTTCCGCGATCTTTCCAGCGAACTCACGAATTCGCGCAGCAGATCACGTCGCTGTTGCGAGGCCAAAATGATTCCTGCGTACAACCTTGCGTCCTGGGCAAACAGGCGCCCAACCATGGCAAGTTCCAACCGGTAAATCGGACTGCAAAATTCGAGTGTTTTCGACAAGCTGATATTCCGCTCGGCAAGAAACCGCCCAAAGGCGAACGTGGCAAAGTGCCGCACCCCTTGCATGATATCCATCAGCTCATCGTGTTCCTGCGCTTCCAGTGTCAGCACTATGTTTCCCCACACGCTAAACTGATCCAACACCCATTGGCACGCCGCCGGATCACGCCCGGGCGAACTCACCACTATCTGCTGGTCCATCACAGTCGTGCTCGGACCAAACAGCGGATGCAACCCCACAACCGGGCCTTTGTGCGCTTCCAGCATCGCCGCTACAGGTCCGCGCTTCAAACTGGTAATGTCAGCCAATACACAATCCGGCGGCAAATGCGGGCCGAGCTTCTTTATCACATCCATGGTGCGATCTATCGGCACACTCACCAACGCAAGCTGAATCCCCATGCAGAGCTCGTCAACGCGCGGCCAGTCTTCCACCTCGAGCACCCGAACCTCGTAGCCCGCATCGCGAAACCACCGCCCAAAATACTCACCCATCCGGCCCCGTCCACCCACGATCAATACTTTGTACCCCGGCCGCACCGCGACACGCGCAACGTGCGAGGTCTGCCGTACACGCGATTGCCTCAACACACAACGGTAAATCTCCTCCACAAAAGCCGGATCCAATCCAACACGCGCTGCCTGCGCACGCCTTTGTGACACCAAATCCTCTTCGCGAGCAGGATGCCATACCGGCAATCCCATCGATTTCTTGATCGACACCACCTGCTGAACCCTGTCGTGCCGCTGCGCCAACAGGTTCACAATCTGCACGTCAATAGCGTCAATCTCCCGCCGTAAAGCGTCGAGATTGGCCCATCTGTCCTGCTTCACCGCACCCGAACTCTCTGTCGAGTTCGTACGATCCAACCGACCTGAACAAGTATCTTCCGTCATGAGTTCTCCGCACAAAAACAACACGAATCCCGAGAAGTTACAAACTTAATGATGATCCCCGGCAAAAAAAAGCGCCCACACCACCTCTTCCCACGCCCGCCCGGCACGGCACCCATCAATCCACCACGACCCCGCAATACAAGGACTCTCCCCGCCTCATGCACGATAGATTATCTGCAGGGCGTAGTCGGTCATCAGCTTCTGCGTGGCAATGTCAATGTGCGTGTAACTCAACGGCGTGATGCTCACAATGTTCTCTTCCCCGACCTTGTTGAGGAATTGCGACACAAACTCCTCGTATCGGTCATGACCAACTTCGATGCAGTCGCTGTGCCGGAATATTTTGATTTTCAGTTTTTTCGGGCCCGCGCCCGGTTCTTCCTCTGTCTTCGTGGGCTGTTTGATCAGAACCTCCGGTGGCGCATCGCGCACCGGCACAACAAAGTGCTTTTCTTCCTTTGCAGCAGCAGAGCTTGCAATGGGATTCAACCCATGAATGTCCGTCAGTTCAGGAGTTGGCACACTGATTTCTGCGTCACAGGTCGGGCACTGAATTGTCTCCCCCGCGGCACTGGCATCCACAGCCAATTCCTGCTTGCAGTGTGGGCAATGAAACGTGATTTCCATAAGCAATGCAGGTCGGTTTCAATTGTCACCCCACAATAGCCGCTCAAACTTCCGTCTGCCACAAAAAACAAAAAAAATCAGTTTTGACTTGACCATCATTCAGATTCTGTTTGACAAGGAGATATCATGTTACCAACGGACCGCGTTCGGACAAAGACCAGTGAATCGCTGCCCAATGGCCCTGTCAGCAGGTTCATCGAACATCATTTCCGGCATTTCAATGCCGCAACCCTCCGTGATGCGGCACGCGAGTATCGCCGCCAAATCCTAACCGGCAACCACATGATGATCGCACTCGCCGGCGCCATGAGCACCGCCGAACTGGGCCTGTCACTCGCCGAAATGATCAGACGCGACAAAGTCCACCTCATTTCTTCCACTGGCGCAAATCTCGAAGAAGATGTCTTCAACCTGGTCGCCCATAATTCCTACGTCCGCGTGCCACATTACCGCGAACTCTCCGCAAAAGACGAAGAAAACCTCAGCAAACGCCACCTCAGCCGCGTCACAGATGTTTGCATCCCCGAAGGCAAAGCAATGCGGCGGGTCGAAAAGGTGCTCTTGAGCCTCTGGCGCGAGGCCGACCGGAAAGGTCAACGACGGTTTCCGCACGAGTTCTTTTACCAGGTACTCCTCGAAGGACGGCTCAAACAGTATTACCAGATCGACCCAAAGCATTCATGGATGCTTGCCGCCGCCGAAAAAAACCTCCCAATGGTCGTTCCAGGCTGGGAAGACTCAACAATCGGTAATGTGTACGCAGCCGCCTGTGCACGCGGCCTCATCAAAAACGTCCACACCGTCCGTTCCGGCATCGAATACATGACATGGTTGGTTCACCATTACCGCACAGTCACACAACACCGCGGCCTCGGCATGTTCCAGATCGGAGGCGGCATCGCCGGCGATTTCCCAATCTGCGTCGTTCCTCTGCTCCAGTACGACCTCAAAATCAATACCCCCCTCTGGTCTTACTTCTGCCAAATCAGCGATTCCACCACAAGCTACGGGTCGTACTCCGGCGCCGTTCCAAACGAAAAAATCACATGGGGCAAGTTGGGAAAAAACACACCCCGGTTTATCATCGAATCCGACGCCACCATCGCCGCGCCTTTGATATTCGCCTATGTGCTCGATTGGTAAATCAGCGCTGCTATCCTCGAAAATCTGCGCAGTCTCGCTAATCAAGGTCGTAAATCGAATTGTCCGCAGACAAAAAACCTGTCCCCGCCGCCACTCGATCCGCTCCGTCCGCGTTCAATGTGTGCCGGTCACGCAACGATTCCACATGCCCATCGCAAAACCCTGCATTGCTGAGCCCTGAATGACGAAAACCTTGTGTCCCGGCCCAACGCCCCCTGAAAGTTTCATCCCCGGGATTCGGCCATGGCGCCCGCATGAACTTGTTCGCGCCACCGCCGTATTCACCGTCCCCGAATAACACCGTTCGCGTCGGTTGCAAAACCGCCCCGGCCTTCGCAGGCCACGGTATGCTCTCAAACTGCCCGTGCCCAATGTAGCTGGTGTTGTAATTGTAACCCGTGTGCGCTTCAACCACCCAATTCCCACGACCGCGATAAGCCGGACATTCCTGGATTTTCTCTGTACCCTGCCCCTCCCACAACAAACCCGGCCTGACCCGGACCGGACTTGCCAAAACTGTGGTGATGTCCCACGCATACGCAACGCTCACCCCGTTCTCGACCGCATTCGTGTATGCCACCGGATAATACTCTCGGTTCCCCTCGACATAAATCTGACAGGCTATGCAGATTTGACGCAGATTGTTCAAACAAACGGCACGCTTCGCCGTGCTTTTCGACCTCACAACACCGGGCAACAGCATACCCGCCAAAACAGCCACCACAGCAATCACAACCAACAGTTCAACCAGCGTGAATGCCCGCCATGCCAACCCTTCAGCCTCCGGTTCAACAGAACCCGATCGCCAAAAGCCCCAAAGCCGGCTTGACACGCACTTTCCAGAACACGCTGTCACTTTGTCTCCTCCAGTCGGTTCTGTTCCTCCACACTGCGTGCAACCCGGACCCGGTAGAAAGCAAGCGTACCCGGCGCCATCAAGTCCTCAACCATCACCAGCTTCGCTTCAGTCGGCCTCGCACTCCACAGAACGTCCCATCCCCGGAAATCAGTGGTCCGTTCCAGCGTGTGAACCCAACCAGCCATGACAGGAAACCCCAAAACGACCCGGTCAGCCTGCCGAGCGACTGCAATTCGCGGCCCGCGCACTTGCACCAATAAATAGCGCGTCAGTTCTTTCAGCCCTTTGAGAGTGACCGCCCTCACCAACGCATCAAACTTGAAATCCATCGACACCCAGGTTGATCCGGCCCAACCAAGCAACACCAAATCATCACCACCGCCGCTGTACCGCGAATCACAGTGAAACGTCACATCCGCCTCGAACAACACCGGCCCGGTCGAGATGATCGGTGCCACAGCCAAATCGACCGCAGTCATCACCTCACCTGCAATTGACTGCAACACCGGCAAATCCTCCAAAGGCGCTGCCGATACCCTCGCAACCACATCCACGAACTTCATCTCAATCGTAACCGCGGTTTCTCCAGACCCGTCGTTCTTTAGAAAAACCAGTTTCGCCGCCTCCTTCCCCACGTTCGCCGGCGCAATCGTAAGACTGTCACCCAGTTCCATCGGACGTACAGCCGCAACTGCATCGATTTCACCCCCAAGCATGCCTGCGCCCCCTTCAATTTTCACATAACGGATTTCATCGAAACCAGTTTCTTTCAGATCAAAACCCGTGCCACCACCTGAGCCGTCGTATAACGCGATCGCATCCGCCACGCTAAATCCAAACGCACTCGCAGATTCAAAAAAATCTCCAAGAACCGGATTCACCGGTTTTAGAAAATCCATCGGCCGGTCACTCCAAACCCTGTTTGTCCGATCCCACCAATAAGCCTGCGTCGGAAATGCACAGTCCGCATACGGCCCATTCTCGTATGTGTACCAGTCCCACGTCCGCCAATCCGTTGCGTTCTGCCCCGGACGCCCAACGTACCCCGGACTCACAGACACCTTCAAAGGTTCACAAAAACACCCGCCAGCAAACATCAGCGCATTCAAATCCGAATTGTCATCAGCAAAACCAATCGTCGGAAAAAACGCGTTCCCAAACACAATAAAATCAATCCCGTATGGATGCGCCGGATCGTCGCGCGCCGCCCGCCCAAGCCGGATAACAACAGAAGCTCCGTCACCAAACGTCGTCACCAGTTTCTGCGTTCGCGTCGCATCCGTGTAACAGGCACCCTCAACAAGTTTCACTCGACGGACCGGCGCCCCACCCCACAACTCGGCCAGCGGATCATAAAACTCTGTCGCCGGCATCCCCAGTACCGACTCCGGATCATCGTACGGCGCCGGTCCAAATGGTCCTTCCGCATAAATGACCTCGGCACCAAACCAATCCTCAATACCCGGAACGGAACCCACCAGCGCGTTGGTTTGCCCTGACTCTCCCCCTGCGTTCGCAACCAACGGCGGCTTCACGATGCAAAGTGCCGCAGCCAAACACCGCACCAGCATCCACATCAACCATCTCGCCATCCGATCATTCATGCACATCACACATTGCTCAGCGCGGCGCGGCCGCGGCCAAGCGATCGTGGCGAACCAAATGCGTTTGTTCCAAGCTCCGCACTCAGTCGCGACGCGCCAAGCAGGGCGACTTTGTCGCCCAATGGAATCAGTATCAGCAGTTGATCAGTTTGACGGAAAGAATCTCGAAGCATCCGCCAATTTCCGATTGCTGCGCAGGTTTTCCAACATGGAACTACAAGGTTGGGCGGGTGCTTCGCGCACGCCGGCAAAATCCACTGAAAAGGATCGCCCCACCAATCAACAGCAAAACAATCGCCCGCGGCTCGGGCACAGGCGCAGGTAAAGGCTCCGACGGGTCGGTGAAATTGAAACCCGGCGCAAAACTGTACCCGTCCCATGCTCCGTCATTCAAATTGCGCCCCAGCGGACCTGTAAGCGCCGATGCCCACGATTCCTCAGCGGAACCCTTGATGTTATAACCCCAAAAACCAGAATTCCACCCCTCTGCCCAATGATCGCCGACATCAACAGCAACTCGACTGTCATCCGCCAATCCAACAGACCATCCCCCGGAATCAAATGAAAGCGCAGGGTTTACCCCGAATACCCCGTCACCGCTGCGATCATACCCAATCCCATAAACTGAAACGCCAAAAGGCCCAGCCTCACTAACATGCGCAAACAACCTGTCGTCGGCCTCAACAACCGCACGCAGCATGTCCAACCCGGTCGCAGTACCGTCCCAGCGATACCCCCATACAAGCGCTTCCGGTGATTTGCCATCGTTCCAATCCAATACAAGAGCCGCTCGATTCGCCCCGGTCCCAACCCAAAACTGCACGTCGTCAAACGTGGCTGCCCCAATGTGTTGTTCAGCCAGAAGTAACATCATCAAACCAACCATGCATTTGCCAGATCTCAATGTCATACGTAACCTCTCTTCTGTTTTCCCACAGTTCATTTTCGCCAATCGCGACCATCATTACCGCGAATGCCAATGTCCGTCGGAAACACCAGACCGGGGAAAGCATCCGGACCACAGACCGCCCGGAAACAAAAGCGCCTTCCTCCGGCAAATCACGAAGGAAGGCGCGAAATCGTGAAGTTCCACCGCCAATCTCACATCCCAGCCAAAAGCGGCGAACTGGCCTCATCCTTCTCTTTGCGGAGAAGCGGCTCAACCTCACCCGAGGCTGACCCTGATGAGCATTCGCCAGCAGGTCTCCTGACTTCGGGTCTCAAACCTCACCCCCGCCTTCCCGCTCACGTGCAGTGGCTGATTGGGAGCTCGTAACCCGTCACAGTGGCGCAACCGTCCCCGAGTCACACGGGGTTCCCTGGACTGGCAAACGTTCCGTTGTCAAAGAACGCGCCAATGTTCATCAACGATCCATTGTTTGGCAACAAAAAAAACTTGCAACCCCGAAGAACAGATGTCGCGCGAGGAAGCGTAGCACTTACATCTGTCTTGGAAAATCTCCGCAGAAACTGCGTATTGACTGGTCGTTCGACACTCTTGTCTTCAAGCTCTTCAACCATTGCTCCCAATCTCATCTCCCTGTGGGCGACGAATTCGCCCCGTTCAGCGCGGCGCGACGGAGTGCCAGGCCTGGAACGAGCGCATTTACCGCGCCGCGATCATTCGGTTGCGACCGCGCCGCACTGTACGATGATTCTCATCAGGACATTTGTCGCACTGGACCGGAAATCTGGCCAGACTGAAGTTCCAGCTTTATTTGTCTGGTTAATCAGTGGGATTCCCCGGCCCGGTTCTTGCATTTTTACAGGAATATGGGAATATGGTTTGCATGAAGACAACGTTGGAAATCCCAGACAGCCTTTTTCGACAGGCAAAGGCGCATGCGGCTTTGACTGGAAGAAAGCTCAAGGACCTCGTCGCAGACGGACTGAGACTTGTCTTAACCCATGGGGTCGCCCAAACCCGCCCGCAGCGGGTCGAGTTCCCAATCATCAGGGCCAAACAGGGAGCGCCGGTAATCACACGACGAATGGTTCGCAAAGCCGAAGAACAGATGTGGACAGAGGAGGCGGAGCACTATGCCAGTTCTATGCGACGTTAGTTTTCTGTTGCCACTCTGCCACGGGCAACACGAGCACCACATGTCAGCCAAACGTTATTGTGACACGGTCACTGCCGCCGGAGAACTGGTGATCTGCCGCGTCAGTCAACTGGCTTTGCTTCGGTTGTTATCCAATCCGGTTGTTATGGTATCAGGCGCCTGCACATCAGACCAGGCATGGCAGGTCTATGACATCATGATGTCGGACGAGCGTTTCGTGTTCAAAAACGAGCCCCTTGGTCTCGAAAGAAAACTGCAAGAGTTGACCGCCAAGGCCTCGTTTTCACACAAGTTGTGGCAGGACGCCTACCTTGCAGCTTTCGCAATGGCAGGGAATCTTGGTCTGGTGACATTTGATGCCGACTTCAAAAAGTTTAAACCGCTTGATTGCAAAGTGCTCAAGTGACACGCAATGCTGTTTCTCCTGATCCCGGCGCGCAATGGACTGAACGCCATATAATTACAGTGAGAAACCGATCACACTTGCGAAGATTTTCAGTCTGCGAGTTTGCTCAATTTGTCAGTATCTGCTTCTCTGGTAGCGAGCAGTGCGGTCACGACAGCACGGCCTTTGGAGTATAACCTCGGCTGATTTGCGCGGAAATCGCAGATCAGCGTGTGGTTCGAAACTGTTGCCTTCGAACTGTTCGTCCGCTGACCCAGTCGCATCTTCCCCCAGGGCGACGAAGTCGCCCCTGCCAGCGCGGCGCGACACAGCGGTATTCCTGCGACCAAGGCAATGGTTACGCCTCGCGCATTTGGTTGCGCCTGCGCCGCGCTGAGCCCTCATTCAGACCATCTCCAACAACCATTGCGCCTGTCACTTTGTCTGGCGTGGTCTCCACGTCAACAATCACTCCACTGGCCGCCGGTTCATGGCTCTCGACTGCAAGAGCTGTTTCGCCGGCACAAATTCCGGGTCAAGGTCCAGAATCCTCTTCAGATGCTCCTCCGCTTCGGAGAACCGGCGCGCCTTTGCCAGAGCCTCCGCAAGATGAAACCGACACCATGCCGACTCAGGAAACTCTTTCACCACGAGTTTGAACTGCTCGATCGCCGCTTCATGCTTCCCAATAGTGTTCAGCAAAACACCAAGGTTGTAGTGCAACTCCCAGTCGTCTGGCGATCGTTCAATAGCACGCCGGTAGATTCCCAACTCCCGATCCAAACCACGGACCTTGTACTCCGCTTCTCGGGCCTGCAAATCCGATCGCAACCGCTTGATCCGGGTTTCATGCTCGAGTTGGTCAAGAAACGGCGGTCTGTCCAGCATCTCGGCAATCGCAGCATCAATTTCAAGCTCGTCCCAACCGGTGAATGCAATCGCAGAGGCACACTCATCGCGCGACAAAGGCGGTCGCCGAGCCTTCATCCCCCCATCCAATTCGTCACCCAAGACCGAGGCGATGGCTTCATAGAACACGCAAGCCAGCAAGTAATCCCCGTCAAAGCGCGGATGAACATGATCGAGGAACAACCTGTTCCCCGGTAAACCTCGAACGCTGAGCGGACTGTTTCCAAATCGATCCTCGGCATCAACCAACCACACGCCGTGATCGCTCAGTTCCCGCCCAACACCCCGTATGCCGGAATTGATGGGCGAATCGGCCCGGAATTGCAACGCGTCCCGATCACGAGCGAGCTTGTAATGCAGACGCCCTTGTTCGAATTGTCCCAGAGCAAAGAGACATCGCCCAAGGCGAAAATGAAGCTCGGCGAAATGGTCGTCTATCTGCGCCGCCTTCTGATACACTGCAACGGCATTCGATGTTTGGCCTGCATGTTCCAGCCTTGTGCCTTCCTTGTACAGCCGTTCCCACTCGGCCTTCTCACCTTCCGACAAGGATGGTTTGTGCAGCGAACCAATCGGTGGAAAATCAACAACGTTGACCGGCACCGTCGAAAGCAACACCCGGCATCCCGCCGATGTCAAATTGCGGCAAATGTCCTCGAGGTTCGATCTGAAGTTGCGATAAACACAGTCACGCCGCGCATCATCAAACGCCAACCGCTGTCGCCTGAAGTAATCCATGTCCTGTTCACCTCCCATCGAGCCCTTCAGCCGCTGAGACCAGGCATCAAGCAACTGAACAAACCGCGTTCGCCTCAAAGCCTGCTTCCCGCGAATCACAGTAAGGTTCTGAAGTATCAGCGGTGACCCCGGCTCCGGCGCGGCAAATCCCACAACCTCGTTGTTGCCCGCATAAACGACCGCAATGTCAGGCCCGTGCTTTGCACAGTCATGCGCAATATGCCGAATAATGTGCGAGTTGATGCCCCGCATCGCAGCGTTTACAACTTCAAACCGCCGCTCCGGATAACGCTCGCGAAGCATCACGCCAACCATACGCACAAAACCAAACGACGGATTTGGCGTGCCAAGCGCCGCAGATTCCCCAAGCACGAAAATTCGAACCGTGTTCGTCCCCTTTTCGACACCGAATTTGAAAGGATGCCCTCTGACGCTGCGCTGCCCGGGGTAATACTGGCGCCTGAACTGCTCGTTCAACGTATAAACTGCCCCATCCCGGGTGCGGACGAAAAAGTCCGTTGAATAGCCGAAACCGCAGACTCGCAAAACGACCTCAATAATCCCAAGAGCAACCAGTGGACTGCCAATGGCAAGCAACAGTTTCAACCACCAGCCCCCGGGACTACGGCCCGAGACCTTGCCGGCCCGCGACACAGGCTTTGACCGTTCCCGTGCTCTTTCACTTCCACGCTGACGGCCGCGCTTCATCTCGCAAGCGTGCCAAAGGCTGCCGTTTTGTGCAATTCGCGAACTTTACGCCCAATGACAGCATGACAGCAGAACATTGCCGTTTGTTCATTGTCCTGCTATTTGGGACAACCTTCGCAGCAATCACAAATCAGCAGATTGTTGTGGCCCTGCTGAAAGGTCCTCGTTTGCCCAAGTTTCCAGCGCAAAAATTCAGTTCGCATCGCGAAATGAACGAGTGGAAGAAATCGTTGCTGCGCGAATTGGCAAGGTCGTACCCGAACAATGGACGAGCTGTTGAAGAAGTTCTATAAAGCCCGCGTGAAATACGTCCTTGTGGGAGGGCAAGCTATGCGCCTGATCGGTATGCCGCGGTTTTCCATGGACTGGGACTTTTTCATACCTGCGCGAGATGCGGAGAATCTGTCCCGGCTGAATGCGCTGTCGGAACTGGTGGGCCCAGCAGGATTTGAACCTGCGACCAAGCGATTATGAGTCGCCTGCTCTAACCACTGAGCTATGGGCCCGGAATCTTGAAGCGGGCGTATTTTGCACTCTCCTGTGCTCCATACAAGCCCGTTTTCGAAAAACGCCAGCCCGCCACAGGATCAATCCGCACCCGCCAAGCCGGCCCGCCCCCGTGAACCTGGCTCACATTTGGGCTTCTTCTTCTTCCAGTTTCTTCTCGAGATACCTCGGATGGTTCTCGAGGTTCTGTGACAGATAAACGTGCCGCAGTTCCTGGCCGAACCCGTGCTTTCGGAAAAACGCCAGCGCCGCATGATTCCGCGCATCGGTGTCAACCAACATGATTCTCGCGTGCTTGTCTATCAGCAGATTGATCAACTGATTCAGCAACCGCGTCGCGACCCCCCGCCGTTTGTATCCCTTCTTGACCCCGAGCCATTCGAGCCAACCGTACCGCCACGCATTGCGCGGTTTTTCCATCACACTGCCCAGAGCAAAACCAATTATCTCACCGTTTGCCTCGGCGACCAGGCAGGTCTCGCCGTTCGTGTTGAACAGCTCGGCCAATTCATGGTCGTCCCAGCACCTGTAAAGCGTTGGCATCTCCTCAGCAGTGAAAAGTTCCTGACCGAGTTCAAAGACAGCAGGTATATCCTTTAACTGCATTTCCCTGATTTCGATCGGTGGCAGAGATGGTTTGGGTCGTCGGCGATTGTTTTTCGGAATGTGGTTCACGGGTAAAATCAAAGAAAAATGAGAAATCCCCGGGGAATCAGCCCCAAATGAATTCTAAACGCAGAACCCATCGCCCGGATTCCCCTCAAATGGCGAGCGAAGGGTAAAGCTGAAAACGCACAAAGCCACCTCGAGGCCCGAACTGCCAACCCCGATATCTCCGGTGCCAACAGCCCATGCCTCAAAAACAGCCTCGTTTGCGATCATCAGCTTCAAGCAGGTAAAAACCGCCAATACTATTCGCCCCTCTTGCTCACTTCGTCAAGTAGCAATACAAGCTCTTAATCACCAAAAAGATACACAGGTGAGATTTCAAGGCTGATAGGTCAACAAATCCAGCAACCGCTCCCCATTGTGCGCCAATACCCATTCACCGCCCTTCTTCATCACGAGCTTTCCGCAGGGCCGGGCGGTCTGCTCTCGCGAGTTTACAGAAATCAGCGCAAAACGGGCCTTGCTCTTCATCTCCGCGGCTGCGCGTGGCACAACCAGAAAAGGAAGACCCGCATAGTTCAACGCCAGCTCGTATCCAACCACACCCTCCTTCGCCGCCCGGGGATTCGCTTCAATCAAGCAAGGGTACCTTTTCAGAAACGGAAACTGTGTCGCCCGGACCTGAACCCGGCATAGTTCCGTTTGTTCCCTGATAAACCGCCGGATACTGAATGCATTTCCAAGCCGGGCTTGTTCACGCAATACGCGGGCTACATCGAGCCCAACAAGGTTCTGGCCGTTCCACTCGCCATGGTCATTCCGCTGGTTTGGCTCGCGCGCTCGCCGCCACTGCGCAAACTTGTCACTCAACCGCAAAGCCAATTCAAAATGCAAATGAGCGCGCTCTTTGGAAATCCGCGATTGCGTGTTGCTGGTCCGCCCCATGATTCCGAGTGTTTCGCCCGCTTTCACGCGCGTGCCCGGATAAAGCCCATCCCGTACTTGCGCCAAATGAGCGTACAAGGAAAACAAATCCATCCCATCCACCACATGTTGAACAACGACATAGTTGCCATAGTTCGACAATTCCGGACGACGATTCGCATACACCACAACCCCGTCGGCTGTTGCCATGACCACATCAGCCGGTTCACCACGTTTGTCCCGTGTCACAGCACGAATATCCACCCCCTCGTGAAGCTGATATCCGTCGCTCCTGACGCAGCCATATGATCCCGATTCCCATGTGCGGCCCGGAGTGCCAACAAAAAAGCGATCGCCACCGTCCCGTTCCAGCAAAGCTTTGTTTGCCGTGGGAAACCGGAATTGTTCCCCCCCGATTCCGCTCGCACACACCAACCCGGCCCAAACAACACTCAAAAAAACAAACCTCATTCCCTTGTACCCTTTGTTTTCCCCGGCTTCGGTTTGTTGCCCAATCGAATCGCCACGTTGTTCAACCCACGCACAAGCCGCTCGGCCTCCTCACGCGTCGCATCCGGCGTAAACACGAATACACCGTTCGTGATCCGATTGGCGACAACCGGCGCAGCAAGCCATCGTCCCCCGGGAAAAATCCCGAACACAGCAATCCGTGATCCACGATGCGCCGTGCTGACCTGTTCGAGAACAAGTGCGCCATGAGCGGTAAACTGTAGCTGGACAACAAACCCGCCCACCACATCCACAACCGCCGCATCCACTAGCTCACTGCTGTCCAAAAACGGGCGCTTGTAAATCCGAACCGGCACCGGCACCGATCGCACCACTTGTATAACCGCCGTCTGATCCCCAATGTCCGCCTCAGCTTCCATGAAAAGCTGTACAACACTCTCCTCTTTCCGGGATTTGCGGTCCGGCCCGGATGCGCAGCCTGCCGCCGTCAACAGCAGCACAGCAAATAAATAGTAGTTGAACCGCAGCCTCAGCAAATTCATACTGAACACAAAAAAATCTTACTGTTCGCCAGTTGTAAAGCGCTATATGAGCAAACAATACAACAAAATTATCAAGCGCCGTCGGCGCAAGGCCTATTTGAAACGACGTAAAGCTGCAGAGAAAGCAAAATCACAAGCCACCAAACGTAAGCAGGCTCCAAAAACGGAATCGCTGCAGGCAAAACAGCAACCAACTGCACAGGCCCAGACGCCTGCACCGCCCCAACAGCAAACAACCGAACCAGCACCAGCCCCGCCAAACAGCGAGCTTCCTACCGTAGCGCCCGCTTCCGCAATACCTGCACCGGCGACTCCCAACCAGACATCACAAACAACCGAAAAGACCGCTGATACTGTAACACCCGCCCCGGAGCCGCCTTCGCAAACCGGGAGTTGATGGTTTCCGTAATCTGTCCAATTACAAACATAGGGCGGCAAGCGAGCAGCATTCCCACTGCTCAGGTAGCGATCAGAAAGAAACAGTCCGGTCGCGACGCCGCCCTCTCTTCAATCGCCCGCTCAAATTTGCACGTTCCAAGAGCGTAAAACAAAAAATGCGAGCACTTCGCGCCTCCACGTAAACCGCCCCCACGCCCGTTAAAATGCTTTGTGCCTTGATAACGACGCACCCGCGATGCCTGCAAACCGCGTCAGTGGATGTAATCACTTACTCACGCAACAGCTCACCAACGTTCCGCCACTCGGTCATACCCTCTTGCCAATAAAACGCCTCACGCGAAACAGTGCCTTCAGACAACATCTCTTGCACCTGGCCAGGTGTCAGCGGACCCAGTTGCGTTCCATTGTCATAAATGAACATGTCCGCTCTGGTAACGGCAACAACACGGGGTCGTCTTGGTGCTGCAGCAACACGTCGCGCGGGCAACGACTGCGTTCGTTTTTCGTCTTCCTTATGGCCGGCAAGCCGGCGCAAACCGATTATCCCAAGACCAGCAAGAAATCCGCCAACGTGCGCTCCGAACGCCACCCCCTCATCGGCTGACGCACTCGCAATGCTGAGGCCTGCAGAAAAAAGGTCTTTGAAAAACCAGAACGATATGACAAGCCACGCTGGCAACCAGAATTCGCCGGTCCACACCCGGAAGATCAACCAGAAAAACCATCGGAAGTTGATGCTGGCCTTGCTCAGCAACAACACAAACCCGCCTATGCAGGCTGAAATCGCTCCCGACGCGCCAATCATCGGGATATCACCCGCACCACTCACCAAAGCAACCAAAATGTGGACAAAATCAGCAGCCAACCCCCCGGCAAGATAGAACAATACAAATTTCCATCGGCCCAAAATGTCCTCGACACAGGAACCGAACAGAAACAGATAGATCATGTTGCCCAACAGATGAAAGAACCCAGTGTGCACGAACAAGCTCGTAAACAAGGTGTGAAACTCGACGCGCGCCGGAGTCAGCCCCAAAGCCATCACAAGCTTGATCTCGGCAATCGGTCCTCCCGCGAGAAACACAAGCCATGATATGAGGTAAATCAGCGTGTTAATCCCGATCAGAACGAAAGTAACAAGCGGCACGCGCTGGGTCCGGTAATCAACCCCCACTGGAATTATGAAAAACATCGCCTCGTACTCTCAGGGCCTAGTCATGCCGCAGCGATTCGATCGGATCAAGGTTTGCAGCTTTGTATGCCGGATAAGTCCCAAAAATCAAGCCAACCACCGAGCAAATGAAAAGACCTAAAAACACCCAGTCCACAGGTATTACCGGCGGAACTTCAAAATAAATGGCTGCACCGTTCCCGCCAAGTATCCCAAGAATCACACCAATTGCACCTCCAACCTCACACAATACAATCGCCTCGAGCACAAATTGCGCCATGATGTTCCGCCGTTTGGCACCAACAGCACGCCTGATCCCAATTTCACGCGTTCGTTCCGTAACCGAAACAAGCATTATGTTCATAATCCCTATGCCTGCCGCTATCAACGCAATCGAACTGACAACCGCAACGCCAAGCCGCACCGTCAACGTCACTTGCTTGAACTGCCCAATCAGACTGTCATTCGAGAATATCTCGAAGTCGTCCTCGTCCCCGGGCGCCACTTTCCGCGCCGTACGCAAAATGCCGCGGACTTCCTCGACGGTGTCTTCGTACAATTCCTGTGATTGTGCTTGCACCAGTATTGACAGACTCCGCCATTGCCGACCATAACGATTCATACCGGTCGTCAACGGCACCACGGCGAAGTTGTCCTGATCGCCCCCAAGCGACGCGCCCCTCGGCTCCAGTACGCCCACAACCGTATAGCCTATCCCGTCGAACTTCACCGTCTCACCAATCGCCGTGCTGTGCGGGAACAAAACCTTCGCAACATTTGCACCCAACACACATACCGGACGGCCACTCTCAACCTCGCCCTCGGTGAAAATCCGCCCCTCGCCCACCGACCAGTTGTGAGCCGCAAACGCTCCAACCGTGCACCCCAACAACGACACATTCGGCGGCGTCTTGTCGTACCTCGAGATCGCTTCTCCAGCCCACAAACCGCTTTCCATGCCCACTGTGTGCGCCAGAACAGACTTTTCCATCACCTGCTTTCCATGCGAATAGGTGATGTTCTTGCGGCGCAGGAACTTCTCGAAACCTTCCGGCCCGCCAAAATAAACAGCCGGCCACTTCCGAATCATGAACGTGTGGCTCCCCAACTGGCTCAACTCGGTCTCGATGTTGCTCTGAAGAACACGCATCGCCGTCATGGTCACAATGATCGAAAAAACCCCAACCAACACCCCGAGCAAAGTCAGCGAAGAACGCAGTTTGTGCGCAACAAGCGCCGACATCGCCATGAAAAAACTCTCTCTGAGCTCGGCCCAGAGCAAACTCCCCCGCGTGCGACCCGTCTTGGAAGAGTAAGATTCCATGGCCAAACATCACTCGTTGCGCAATGCTTCGACGGGATTGAGCCGCGCGGCGCGCCACGCTGGCATGAAACCGGCAATCACACCCACAACCAACGACACGCCAAGTGCCAGTCCCACAAGACCGAACGACATCGTCGCCGGCATCAAACGCCGCAGCGCCAACGTCAATGGCGCCGCAAGCGCCAACCCTATGCAGCCCCCTAAAAGGCAAATGCACATCGATTCCAACAGAAACTGAATCAGTATGTTGCGACGCTTTGCGCCGATCGCCTTCCGAATCCCAATCTCCCGCGTCCGCTCCGCCACCGACACAAACATGATGTTCATTATCCCAATTCCACCCACGAACAACGACAGACCCGTTATAAAAAGCCCCACCGTCGCAATCACGCCCGTCACGCGATTGAATGTCTTTATGAACTGATCCTGTTGGTTTATCGCAAAGTCATCGTCGTCCCCGGGCGGCACCCGGCGTATTTTGCGCATCAGCCCACGCACCTCTTCCCGAACATCTTCAAGCCGGCTCTCGTCACCCACCTTCACCTGTATTGTGTAATCCGGAAACGGGACAAAATGCGCCGTCAACTGGCCAATCGGAATCACAACCTGATTGTCCAAACTGAATGCGCCGAGGAACTCACCTTGTTTCTCCAATACACCGACAACTTCAAACGGATGTCCGCCAACGTAAATCCTGCTGCCAAGGATCGGTTCTCCCCTGAAAAGATTCGTTGCTGTTTGTGCCCCAACAACACACACCGGTCGTCCTCCTTCCGACTCTTCCGCAGTAATAAACCTCCCGTCAGCTATCCCCACGCCACCTGTTACAAGAAACTGGTCCGTCGTGCCAATTATCGTCACACCGGTGGCGCTTCTGTTCTTGTATTTCACAGCTTCGCGAATGTCCACCATGGGAGCGATCGCCCGGGCCGAGCTGAGTTGCCGCTCAAGGGCTTTGAATTGCGACCACGTGACCTCCCTCCGCCGCTGTTGTCGCAACCATTCCGCATGCGAGTTTATGAACCAGTCGAATCTCTGCACATACAAAACGTCAGTGCCCAATACCGAAATGCTCTGCCTGAAACCACGCTGAATACCCTGGATCGCTGTCCCCATCAAGGTCACGGTCACTATCCCAACAACGATCCCAAGGGTCGTCAGCCCCGCACGCAGTTTGTTCGCCCGAACCGCATCCCATGCGATCAGCAATGCTTCCTGCAATTCAATGATGAAACGCATGGCTCACTTCCGAACCGGCTCGTCGCTGGCAATCCGCCCGTCCCGCAACCTGATTATGCGCCGCGCACAATGCGCAATGTCCTCCTCGTGGGTTACAAGGATTATCGTGTGACCCGTCGCAGCCAGATCATTGAAAATCGCCATGATCTCCATGCCAGTCTTCGAATCAAGGTTCCCGGTCGGCTCATCCGCCAGCAAAATCGACGGCCGATTGATCAGCGCCCGGGCTATCGCCACCCGCTGACCCTGCCCGCCAGACAGTTCTGTCGGCTTGTGATTCACACGCCCGCCCAAACCAACACGCTCGAGCGCTTCAAGTGCACGCTGCCGACGTTCTTCCGCGGCAACTCCCGCATAAATGAGCGGCAACTCCACATTCCGCAGCGCAGTCGCACGCGGCAGCAGATTGAATGTCTGAAATACAAAGCCTATTTCCCGATTCCTCACCTCGGCAAGCTGGTTGTCGTCCATCTCGCTCACATTCAGCCCGTTCAATTCGTAAACGCCTGAAGTCGGCGTGTCCAAACACCCGATAAGATTCATCAGCGTGGACTTGCCCGACCCCGACGGGCCCATGATGGCAACATATTCGCCCCGATCAATCGTGAGCGACACTTCCTCGAGCGCACGGATGGTTTCAGCCCCCATCCTGTAATAGCGCGATATCCGATCAAGCCGAATCAGGCTCATGACGCAAATTCAACCGTTCAAACAATCATCGGCCCCGGGCATCCGAATAACCCGCACCTCAAAGCGGCTTCTCATTTCGCCCCCTGTTCCTTTTCCTTCTCCTTTTCTCCCTCGACCGGCTTGCCAACGCGAATCTTCTTGCCGTCCTCGAGCTCACGGCTGATTGCTTTGAACCCACCCGAGACAACTTCCTGTCCTTCCTCCAAACCCTCCGTTATCTCGATGTAATTATCGTCACTGATCCCGCGCTTGACCGGCACCATCCGCACACGGTCACCATCCTTCACAAAAACAACCTCAATCGGACGCGGCCTTTCACCGAGCTTCTTCGCCACTACCGCGTTGGTCGAGGAATCATTCGCATTTGTGGTCGAATTGCCGCCACCCGATTTCGCACTCGGATCGGGATTGTTCTTGCCATTCACTGAACCTTGCTTTTTCCCCTCATTCGGTGGTTTCGGAAGGCGCGTCGTCACACTCGCAATCGGAACAGTGATCACGTTCGTGCGGGACCTTGTCTCAATTTCAGCCGTAACCGACATACCGGGTCGAAACGGCGCCTGCTCTTTGATCCGAATCTTGACCTCGAATTTCGTCGCGTCCTGCGACTGTCCGCCACCCAGACCAGCGCCAAGCCCCCTCGACGAATTCGCAATCTCGGTCACAACACCGGTGAACTTCCGATCCTTGAAAGCGTCCACCTCGAGTTTCGCGCTCTGCCCCGGCGCAATCAGCACCACGTCCATCTCACCAATATCAACCCTGGCCTCCATCTCCGTTAAATCCGCTATAACCATGATCTCTGTGCCCGCCATCATCGCCGTGCCAACAACCCGTTCGCCCAATTGCGAATTCAGCCGAATGATCACACCATCCAACGGCGATGTTATGGTCGTCTTGCGCAAATCTTCTTCAGCCCGACGCAAGGCCGCTTCCGCCATCTCGACCTGATGTGTCGCACTCTGAAGCTGTGCCCTCGCCATCTCGTATCCAGCCTTTGCATCCACGTACACCGACTCCGATACAAGCGAGCTTCGGAAAAGCGATTCAATTCTCCTGAATTCCGCCTCGGCCCTCTGCAGGTTCGCCTGTGCCGATTCCTTGTTCGCAAGCGCCGATTTGTAGCTCGCTTCGGACGAGTTCTTTTGCGCAATGTAAACGTCGGGCTTGATCTTCACCAACAGGTCGCCCTTCGACACCCGCTGCCCCTCCTTTACAGGTAACTCAATAATCTCCCCGCTCACCTCCGGGCTGATCTTTACCTGAAAAACCGGCTGGATTCGCCCGTTCCCGTCCACGTGCTCGGTCACATTCCGCCGCGCAGCCTTCTCTACCTGGACCACAATTACCGGCTCCCGCTTCCTCCAAAATGCCCACGCTGCAAGTCCGCCCACCACAAGAATGGTCAGGACCCCAACCAGAACCTTGCGTTTCTTGTTCGACTTGGATTTTGCCATGTTGGCTTCCTATTATTACACCCACAACCCGACTTTGTTTCACTTTACCATGCACGACACGGGCCAAAACCAATCAACCCGATTCCGTCACCCGCGCTCGCCGGCGTTGGGACCGGCCTTTTACCGATCGCAAACCCACACTGTCAACACCAGTGCCCACCACACGGTCTTCACAATCCCACAACTTCGGCCATGCCAGCAAGCGCGCCGGCACAAAAACGATTTGTCGCTTCAAATCCTGGCATTGCATCAAACATTTGACCCCTGCATAAACAAAGTGTCACGTCCAAGGGATTCGTTGCTCGACAATCCAGATGCCCTCCCCCAATGCCTTATTGCCCTGCCAAACGCTGCATCAAAGCACCAAGCCCAATTGATCCCCCCATGAACAAAAACCAAAGCCCAAACAAAACGCCTGCCGCTTTCCCGAACGACATCCCGCCCAACTTCGCCATCCCCAAACTGCGAATCGCCAGCGCCCACAACCAGAATACGTTCAATGCCGCCAGCACCCCATGCAACGGTTTGGTAGGATCAAAATCGCGGATCAATAATGCCAGATGCGGACCCGCCATGATGCTCCCAAATCCAATCTGCAGCAGTGTCTTGACCACGTACTCGAGAGCGGTCACCACATTGGCAAGACCCGCCACTTCCACAGCCTTCATGTACGTATAGCCGCCCTTCAACAGCTTGCCGCCCACCAACCAAATCACCAACCCCCACCATAACGGCATCACAAACCCGGTCGCCACAGGATCCACAACCATGGAAATCTTCATGGCTTTCTGCCCAACCGACTCCCCAATTGCACGGGCTCGTTCGTCCATTGGAACCTTCTTGGCCTGCTTTTCCAATTGCTCGGCCACAAGGTCACTCATCTGTTGTTGTATTGCCGGTTGCGAGAAACACAGCACGGCACCCAAAATCCCAACCAAACTTACCAATATCGCCGGCCCCAGCCAGTTCGACGTCCTGTTCGGCGCCGACTTCACCTCCTCGAAAACCTCGCCCGGCGCGGCAATGACATCGAACAACCTGCTCGCAAGTGAAGATTCACCCTGTTGAATCTCGTTTTCATTTTTCTCGGGCTGATCTGTTTCGCTCATGGCATCAATATAAGGTTGGGAACATCGAGGCGCCGAGTATCATACCTCGACGCCAACAATACACGTACAGAATCGCTGTCTGTTTGTAACAGGAGCAAGGGACGTTGCTGACCAGGAGAATATCTTTGCCGGCGGCACCGTTTGCCAGCGTACGCGATCAACTCAGCCCCTGACGTATTCCACCGGAATGATCAGCACAGCACATCGCGCTTTCCGCACAATTCTCTCTGCCACGCTTCCAAACAACGCCTTGTGCACACCGCTCTTTCCGTGCCTTCCAAGAACGATCAAATCAATCTTCGTTTCAGCCGCAAAGTCAAGGATGCACTGTGCTTCCGGTCCCACCCGATAAACCGCCTCGACATCAACTCCGGTCGGAATTCGGGGCAAATAGGCTTCAGCTACCTTCTGGTCAATCAGCCGTTTGGCCTCGGCATCTATGTTGTCCACCTCGTATATGTACGATTTCCAGAACTGAGCCTGGGCCTCGGGCACAACATGAAGAATGTACAGTTTGGACCCCGGCCGCCTTACAACCGCGTCAAGGGCGAACTCGAACGCCGCATCTGCACTCTCAGAAAAGTCCGTGCAAAACAAAATGCGCCTGAACCTTGTTTCAAGACAATCGGTTGTTGCTTGGGAGTTTGCCATGGCAATGCCTCCTCATTTGATGAGCCCGGGCAAAAACGTTGCGATTTGTGGAAACGCCGTGAGAATCGCGGCTGCAATCACCAGTGCCACCAGAAATGGCAGGCTTCCACGAAACACCTTCTCCAAGGGCACGTCCCGCGCCATGCCCCCGACAACATAAACGTTCACCCCCACCGGCGGCGTTATCACACCCATTTGCGTCACAACCACAATCATCACACCAAACCATATCAGATCATACCCAAGCTCCTTTATGACCGGATAAAATATCGGGATCGTCAAAATGTCCAGCGCCAGCGCGTCCAGAAAACAACCGCCTATCAGATAAAACAAAAGGATCAATGCCACTATGCCCCACGCCGGCAACGGCAAAGACGACAGCCACGCCGCCACCGTCGATGGCACCCTCGTAACCGCAAGGAATTTCCCAAATATCACCGCGCCGCCAACTATCGTCAGCACCATGCACGATGTCCGAATTGTCTCATTAAAACACCGAACAAGCTTCCCAAACGTAAGTTCACCCTTCAGCCACGCAATCGCTGCCGCGCCCGCGGCTCCAATTGCGGCGGCCTCGGTAGGCGTGTAGAAACCAAGGAACATCCCGCCCATGACCAATAAAAACAATGTGGCCGTTTCCCACACGCCTTTGAGAGACGCAACCTTTTCCCGCAACGTAAACTTCGGTCCGGCCGGCCCCAGCTTTGGATTCAGCTTGCACAAGCCGTAAATGGCCCCACAAAACATCGCAGATATCATCAACCCCGGCACAATCCCGGCAATGAACAGCTTGCCGATCGACAGTTCCGTCAGTATCGCATAAACGATGAACACTATGCTCGGCGGAATCAGCATCCCCAATCCACCCCCGGCCGCCACACAGCCGGTGGCAAGTTCCATGTCATACTTGTACCGGCGCATTTCAGGTAACGCCACCGATGCTATCGTCGCAGCAGTCGCCGGCCCGGAACCGCAAATTGCCCCAAAAGCTGTGCACGCGCCCACAGTTGACATCGCAAGTCCTCCCGGCAATCTCCCCAGCCAGTGATAAGCCGCTGTGAAAAGACCCCGGCTTATCCCGCTGTGAAACGCAATCTGCCCCATTAACACAAACAATGGAATCGTCGTCAGACTGTAACTCGAAAAGGTGTCGTACAAGTCCAATGTCGCCATGCTCAGCGATGCCCCGGGCGATACCATCAAGCCGAACCCGACCAGCCCGACCACGGCCATCACAAAACCAACGGGCATCGACGCCCCCAGAAGCAACACCAACAAACAAAACCCAAGCAATGCAACCTGCGACGCCGTCATTCCATCCTCACGGTTTGATCATTTCACGCCCCGGGTGCAGCATGTGGTAAATCGTGATCAGCACCACCAGTACACAGGACAACCCAAGTACATACGGCACCCAAAACACCGGAAGTTGCAGAGTCATGCTAACCTCCCTCTTCACCCTCAACGAATTCCCATAATCCACACAACCCAACGCCAGCAATGTAAACAGCCCGATAATGACCAACCGAATAATCGTGTCCGTGATGATCCGACCCCGCCTGCCGAGTTTGTGGTAAATAAACTCTATCGCAACATGCCCCTTGACAGCAGTCGTGTATGGTAACCCGGCCGAAACCGCAATTACAGCAGCAATCCTCACCACATCGTAGGCGCCCGTAAACGAAAAGCCAAACACCCGTAATACGACATCAAGGCACGTGACCAACACCATGACCACCAGCCCCATCGCGGACACAGCTCGAAGTCCGAGCACCAACTTCCGCAATGTCTCCTCGTACAGCGCAACGAATCGGTGCCAGCCGCCGGTTCCAACCTGTTCCCCGGTCATTTCGCCCCCTTCGCAGCCGCCGCAATCCCGCCCCGGATGTCGTTGATCAATGCATCGCCCGGCAGACCCTTTTCCTTCGCTTTGCTGATGTACTCGTCAATGATGGGCGTTACTGCAGCCTGCCAGCGCTGCTTTTCGTCAGCAGTGAGTTCGATGAACTCCCGTTTCAGCTCGGTCACAAACGCTTTTCCTTCACGATCCGCCTCGTCCCATGCAGCACCATGCTTCGCAACCCATTCGCGGCTCACATCGGTCAGAATCTTCTGCAAATCAGCAGGAAGTTTTTCCCACTTGGCCTTGTTCATCACAACAAACATCACCGTCGTGTACCCGGTCGCCAGCGAAGGCACAATGTACTGCACAACCTCGCCCTGTTTCCATCCTTTCAGAGTCTCGATCGGACACAGTGTGGCATCCACAACACCCTTCTGCAGCGCCTCGTAGGTCTCAGGCTGACTCATCGCCACCGCCGTCCCACCAAGCGCTTCGACGATCTTCGCCGACAGACCCGTTGCGCGAACCTTGAGCCCCTTCAAATCAGCCAGCGACCGCACAGGTTTCTTGCTGGCCAGCACACCCGGCCCGTGCGCGTGCACATACAACACGTGCACATCGTTCAATTCTTGCGGCTTGTACTTTGCGATCATCTCGTTTGCAAGCCGCGTCGCAGTCGCGCCATCAGGATACCCGAGCGGCAAATCCAGCCCTTCCAAGAATGGAAACCGCCCGCGCGTGTACGCAAAACAGCTCATCCCTATGTCCGATACGCCTTTCACGACACCTTCGTAACACATGTCCGCCTTTGTCAATGAGCCCGCCGGATAGACCGTGACCTTGATCCGCCCACCGCTGCGTTTCTCGACTTCACCGGCCCAATTCGTTGCGGTGATGCACTGGACGTGCGTCGGAGGAAAGAAAATGCTGTATGACAACGAAACGGTTTCACCGCCAGCCCCACCAGCCCCGCCCGGCGGAGGCGCTTCGCCCCGAGGTTTGCATCCCGTGACACAGCCAAGCACAAAGCCAAAAGAAACAGCCACTCCCAACAGAGATCGAATTTTCATTGTTCTCATGCAGAATATTGATTGTAGGTTTTCTGTCTATGGCGATCGGCCGCACATCAATCACGAGTCCCCGTCGAGCCGCAAATCCTGCTTCGACGCCCCTGTGCGAACGCAATTCCCCGGCCCACTCGAACGTTCAAGATGGCACACTACCCAATTCTACCAGCGACCACCGCATGATCGCCTGCCCCGATCCATGCCACTTTCCAGCCTCACCGGCGCGGGGTTGACCTCTTGCTACAGTATCTCGAGCCAATTTGCAACACCGAGAATTGCAGAACCACATCCTGTTGTTGAAAAGGCTGTCGGGCTGGAAACAGACGATTGATCAATCCATTTGCTGATGAAAGTGGCGCCCGCGAAGCGGATGTCTTCACAGCAGTATATACTTATATTGAGAAACCGATCATATTTGCGAAGATTTCCACACTGCGAGCTTGCTCGATTTCTCACCACAGTGCGGCCCTCGAGTATTACATTGGATAATCTGCTCCGGACCAAATATGGGGACAGACACGAGGTCCGATATGCCGATCAAGAACGTTCAACGTGAAACGTTCAACTCTCAATTTTTAACGGGGTGACTGAAAGGGCGTATGGTGGCTGGGATCCGGGTAGAGCCGGCAGTTTCCCACCGGCTCCCCCACAGACCCGTGCGAGCGGTTTTCCCGCACACGGTTCCTCCAGTCACCGATTCCACCGCCCCGTTATCCGACCTCGTTCCGT
>Ga0078972_1004190_pt1 | contig 40552 bp, 53 predicted proteins | sample YelNatPaOPGAMG01_FD_67568 | JGI IMG/M metagenome (GOLD analysis project Ga0078972, IMG submission 67568) | Hot spring thermophilic microbial communities from Obsidian Pool, Yellowstone National Park, USA - OP-RAMG-01 (SPADES assembly) (version 2) | ecosystem: Environmental > Aquatic > Thermal...
TCCGAAGTGTCGATGAATTCGTCGCCAAAACCTGCCAGCAGGGCCTGGCGGATGGCTAAAGCGTCATGGCGGTCGGTCTTGACCTGGCGCAAACTGCTGCCCGAGATTATTCGGTGGGCCAGTAAGGGATTGAGGGTCTTCACGGAGAAACCGGCCTCTTTGAGCATGCGGCAGGACAGCAGGTGGTAGGCTCCGGTCGCTTCCACTCCGATTTGAGTGCCGGAAGCGGGATAATCCTGCTGCTTCAGCCGCCTTAAGAGCTGCCTGATCCCGGATCTAGTGTTGTTAAAGACGGCCACTGTCTGGTCATCAAAAGCGGCATGGAAGGTTTCCTTGCCTATGTCTATGCCAATAGTATGCATATATTATCGGTTTTTGCTTGTTATTTGGTTTTAGGAACAAAAGAGAGAAAGAGAGAAAGGCGTGAGTAGCCATTCCGTCCCACTTTTGGTATCCTTAATGCAGGTTCCCAAGGGTGATCGGCGGCCGTAAATGCCGCAACTAGGTCATCCGCACCTAAAAGATCCCGTGAGACCATAGGTTCTATTACAGGTCCCGCCAAAGAGCGGACCTAACGGCTTCAAACGATGACTCTCACAGGAAAAGCGTACCATACATTCGTGTGGTACGCTTTCATTATAGGAACGGCTAAAACGTAAAAATCGACGTTTTAGTCGTTCTTTTATGGCCGTTTCCCATGCCGCAAAGCAAAACCCCCTTGCAGGGGTTTTATTATGTTTGGCCGTTGTTGTAAAAACTAATGTTCGTGTGGCGGACATTCTTCCGCTTCCACTTCTATGGTCGCGTGATTGATGTTGAACCGGTCCCTCAAATTCCGCTTGAGCTCTTTGGTTATCTGGATATTCTTTATCGCGTCAAATTCGTTGGGGACAATGTGACAGACTAGTCCTGTGACATTCGCGGCAATGGTCCAGACATGCAAGTCGTGAACATTCCTTATCCGAGGGTCGCTTTTTATGAGTTTTTCCACTTCCTTGACGTCAAGAGCCTTAGGTACGCCTTCCAGTAAAATGTGCAAGGCTTCATCCATCACGCGGTAGCTGGAAACGACCAGGAATATCCCGATCATCGCGCTGATGATCGGGTCAGCTATGGTCTTTCCCGTAAGGTAAATGACCAGCCCGGCCGCAAGCGCGCCAACGGAAGCTAAGACATCGAATGCCATATTTAGGAACGCGCTTTTTATGTTTAGATCATACCTATCCTTAATAAACAGTAATGCCACTGAAGCATTGACTGCTATCCCAACCCCGGCTACGGCCATTATCCAGCCGCCGCTTACCGTTTGGGGATGGATGACCCTCTGATAGGCTTCATAAAAGATAAACAGCGCGGCCAGCAGGAGAATTAGGCTGTTGATAAACGCGGCAATGATAGTGGCTTTGCCATAGCCATAGGTATGCTCGGGCGTGGCCTTTTTACGCGCAAACCGCTGGGCCACGTAGGAGACGGTCAGGCTTAGGGAGTCGGTAAAGTTGTGGCTCGCGTCCGAGATTAAAGCCAAGCTGCCGGATACGATGCCGGCAGCTAACTCAAAAATCGCGAAACCGGTATTTATAAGGAATCCGGTGCGCAGCTTCACTTCCAATTTTTTCGCCGCTGTATTGGGCATAAAAGAATTATACCGCTTTTCGGCGAAAAAATGAATATCTTTTATCCAAAACCCCCGGTTTACGGGGGTCTTAGGTTCAGACAACGGTTTCGCTGGCGACTCGTTCCTGTTCCTGCTCTTTCTCCAAGGCCTCTATCATTTCGTCAATCTTATCTAGGCGTTCTTTCAGCGCCTTTTTCCTTTCTTTCAGCAAGATTTTCTGCCGTTCCCTGGAATAATACATTCCTTCAAAGCACATAGGTTTGTCGTTAGATTAAGAATCTAGGGCGCCGACCTTTGGTTATTTACGCCGATTGTTTCAGTATATATATTTTTACGAAGCATCTTCTGAATCCTTACCACGCCATCCTGAAATATAAAAACTTGACGATATCAAGCGGCGGAAACCTTGGCGAGAACAGCGTTTTGTTTCAAGCGATAAGAAAGATTTTACGGCTTTAGCGCTATCTGAGCGTATTCCCGTCTTTCGTTAGCGCAACAATGATAACTGGTTTGGCGCTTCCATCCGATGGGAACGGAAAAATATCCTAGCCGATCACAAGGAAATTTTTATCTTTGGCTTATTCATTCGTCAGGGACCGCTTTGTCTATAGCGTCTTTAGCGTCATTGATCGGGACCGAGAAGCTGACATGGCTGTCGCCAGTGGACACGGCCACGTTTACGCCAACTACTTTTCCTTCCATGTCGAACGTGGGGCCGCCAGAATCGCCAGGGAACAGCTGCGCGCTGGTCTGGATCAGGCCGGTCAGGCTTTGCCGGTTGAAATCATCTTCGGCAATGATGTTCTTGCGCAGGTCCGTGATATTTCCGGACGATACCACGTTTTGCTCGCGGCCGTAGGCATTGCCCATGGTCAGGACCGTTTGGCCGATCTTCAATTCCGAAGAGTCCGCCAAGGGCAGAGTGGGATAACCGTTGCCCGGGATCTTAATTACGGCAATGTCATGGTCAGGGTCGCGATAAACCACTTGCGCGTCCATGCGCCTGCCATCGCTTAGCACGACGGTATAACTCGCTTCGTCATCGGGCACCACGTGCCGGTTAGTTAAAATATAGCCGTCCGAGTCCACGAAGAATCCCGTGCCCGCGTTAACTTCCTGGGTTTGTTTGGCTTCCAGTCCCGCGGGCAGGTCCAGGGCAATATTCAACCCCGGCACGCGTACAGACTGTGTCTGCGGTTCGTAGGCGCTGACCTCTTTTTTCCCGTATATAAAAACCACGGCGGGGGAAACGGCATTGGCAACATCTTTTTCCTGCTGACTTAATTCGGTTTCGTCAGGTAAATATTGCGTTACCCGCGATTCGGTTAAGTAATCGGTGTATATCCGCGCGAAATGTCCCGCCACGTAAACCAGGCTGACTACGGCGACAAAAAACAGCAAGAGGCCGGCGAATAAGCTTTTGAAATTCCGCATATCTTATCGGTGTGCCCCAGTTTAATCGTTAGGGAGTTTACGATTTATAAGATGCGCGGCCCGGCCAAAAATTACGTTTAAGCGGTTTTTGCTGTTGCTTATTTTTTGCGTATTAATCAGACCGAAATAGAACATTTAAGGAAGATTTTGCTCGAAGATATCTTGCCATTGGCGGTAACGTAATATCTTATCCAGGCAAACAAAAACACCACCCTTCGGGTGATGTTTTTGTCATGGGGCGGCTACTGGGAGTCGAACCCAGGTATTCGCTGCCACAGAGCGACGTAATAACCGTTATACCATAGCCGCCGTAATATTAGTTGAAAGTTTATAAAGTTCCAAGTTATAAAGTTGGAACAAAAAAAACTCTCGCACAGAATCGTGAAGAGTTTGCGATTCGACATACGCTGTGCCGTATATCTACCTGGCTGCCGTTAGGCCTCGAGCTTGCCAACAGGTGCCAAGTAAAAATAGTATATCAGTTTATGCAATTTTGGTCAACCGCTTTTTAGCTTTTGAACAAATCGTCCGACAGGGGATTGTAGAAATCCGAATTTTATCAACGGCTTTGTCCAAAGCTCTATTGTCATACTTGCCGTTTTGATCATCAATCACACTTTCATCGCCAGTTAAGCATTTAGTAAAAATCATTCATTAAGCCTTTTGGCAATCTGCATCAGCCGGTTATACTTACAGACCCTTTCGCCCCTAATGAGCGAACCGGACTTAATTAAAGGGCAAGACAAACCTACAGCTAAATCGGCAATGAATGTATCCGTGGTTTCGCCGGAACGGTGCGACACGAACGGCGACCAACCCTGCTTTTTGGTCAAGTTAATAGCCTGCAAAGTTTCTGTAACCGTGCCAATCTGGTTAAGTTTAATCAAAACCGAATTGACAGCCTTCTGGTCAACGGCCTTCTGGATGCGCTTGATATTGGTTACCAGCAAGTCATCCCCAACGACTTTAATTTGCCCGCCTAACTGGCTGTTCATTTTTTGAAAACCTGTCCAGTCATCCTCGGCCAAGCCGTCCTCAATTAGCATAATGGGGTATTGTTTAATCAGTTCCGCATACCAGCTAATCAAAGCGTCGTTATCAAGAGTTTTTTCCTGGCCTTTGATTTTGAGTTTGTATTGGCCGTCTCTGTAAAAGTTGGAAGCCGCCGCGTCCATTCCGATTTTTATCTGGTTAGTGTCGTAACCAGCGGCTAAAATAGCTTCCGTCATCATGTCCAAGGCTTCTTCGTTGGATGAAAGTTTCGGCGCAAATCCGCCCTCGTCACCCACGCTGATGGTGTAGCCTTTCTTTTTCAGAATATCTTTTAAGGTATGAATGACTTCCGAGCCGACCCGGATTTTTTCCGCAAAACTGTTAAAGCCCACCGGAGCAAGCATAAACTCCTGAATGTCCAAGCCGCTGTCAGCATGCTTGCCGCCGTTAATGATATTGAGCATCGGCTGGGGTAGTGCAAATTCTGTATTGCCCCCTAAGTCGCCTAAATATTGGTATAACTCTTGGCCTTGCGCTAAAGCGCAAGCCCTGGCAAAAGCCATAGACACGCCTAAAATTGCGTTAGCCCCCAAACGGGACTTGTTTTCAGTGCCGTCCAAAGAAATTAACGTATTATCCAATTCGGACTGCGCAAACTCCTTGCCGACAATGGCTTGCTGAATGGCAACATTTACGTTTTCTACGGCTTGTAACACCCCTTGGCCTTTATAGCGGCTTTTATCGTTGTCCCTTAGTTCCAAGGCTTCGTGGATACCCGTACTAGCCCCCGATGGCACGCAGGCCGTGGCAGTTACGTTATCCAAAGACAGTTCCGCTTCCACGGTCGGGTTTCCCCTGGAATCTAATATTTCCCTGGCAGACACTTTTGTGATTTTTGGCATAAGGTTTATTTATTGATTATGTAATTGGTTAAAACATATCCTCCCAATAATGTTATCAGAAAAAAGATAATAAAGGTAAAAAACGCCCCCTCCAAGGCCATCTTTCTGGGACGCTTGGTATCGCCTTGGAAGTGGTGGACGTACTCACCGTATAGAATCAGGTAGGCAATGACAGCGGCCAGCAGGCTAAAGACGCTCCCTAAGGCAAGGAACAAGCTGTTCATTGTACTATTCATAAGTCTTAAACGCTGTTTAATAATTGTTGCAAACCCAAGGCCAATAGTACGGCTACGGCAATAAAGAATAATTCGGTCAGGAAAAAATCAATGGCAACATCCTTGTAAAATTCCCGCCGTTTATGCCAGTCGTGCGCCGAGTGTTGATAATCGTCATAGGTTATCGGGAAGTTCATCACTTGCGCTACTGCTCCGGCTACAAAGCCGATGGCGAGAAATAGCCACATCATAGCGTTTGTAACTGCTGTTTAATGCCGGAAAGGCTATTTAACTGGGTTTGGAATTCGGATTGTAAGATTTGAGCTTCGGCTTTGGTTTTACTTTCTAATTCCTGGCCAAGCTTGATGGCCTGAATAATCTGTTCGGTAAGGTTTTGGATATTGTGGTGCATCTGAGCTTTGAAATTCTTTTGCGCCTTGTCAATACGCTGAACCAGGTCATAATGAAGCCTGCCGCAATGCCTGTCTACCATATCAGTAGCATATTTCCTCATCTTTTTGAGCACGATTTTATGGCCTAAAAAGCCGGGTAATAAATGCAAAGCTGCTTGGCTAATCATGTCCAGGCTTATTTGTACCTCATCTTCCCGAAGCATAAAGTCAAAGCCGGAGACTTCGCTTAATTTTTCCCGCACATTGAGTTTGTTAAAAGATAACCCAAACAGCTCGGCAGCGTTGGCCATAATCTGGTTAATGATGAGATTAGCCTTGTCGCTAAACTGCCTTAAAGCCTGCTGAAGCAATTGTTGGAGTTTTTCCTCTTCCCCAGCTTTCCATTTGAGAAAAATTTCCTGCAATTTCTCGGCAATATACGAATTGAGCACGGTTTCTAAGCCCTTAGTGCTTTCGGTTTTATGCTTTCCATACCATTGTTCCAGGGCTTGTTCAAAATCAGCCGTGGCCTTGGCTTTAAGCTCTTCTAAGTCCCGTTCTAAAGTTTTAATAATAGTTTGAATTTCGCCTTTAAGCAGATAATCGTCCTGGATCTGTTGCTGTTGGATAACGGACAAGCTGGCGTTAAATTGCGATAGCTTTTCTTCCAGTTCCTGTTTGGAACTTTGCAAAGACTGGAGTTTGATGTTAGCCAGTAAAATTTCCTGCTCCACAATTCGCAGCGTTTTATTGGTTACGGATTTAAGTAATACGTTTTCTTTATCTTTGACCACAAATTTTCCTAAAATTTCTTCAAAATCGAGTAGGCCGCTGTCTCGCAGTTTGGCCAAATTATTTTTTTGTTTTGCCTCCAAAGCCAATTTTGCCGATAAGGGAAAAATTTTGATGTCTGTTAATCCCACATGTTTCTGGATAACTTGCTTGGTAAATTCCAAGGATTCCTGCCAGTCCTGTCGGTTTAAAGTATCAATCTTGTTTTGCACGAAAAACAGTTTGGGAAGCAAAGCCTTAATATCGTTAAGAAATTGATATTCCGCCTGGGTGATTGGCGGATCAACGCTAACCAAGAATATGCCCGCATCGGCCTGTGGCAGGAATTCGTAAGTGGTTTGGGTATTATGTTCATGGATGGAAGCAATACCAGGTGTATCAACAATCTGAATGCCTTGCTTTAAGTAAGGCGAGGGGTGGCTAATTTCCACGTGGTGCACGTTCTTTTCGTTTTTCGGGTTGAATTTTTCCGTAACATATTGCGATAGCTCAGACAGCCTTATGTCCTTGGTCTTGCCGCTGTTAAAGAAAATTTTTATATTTAAACTTTGGCCGTAGTGTAAAACCGTGATAACGGAGGTCAGAGGAATAACCGCCGTCGGCAATAAATCCTCGCCAAGCAAAGCGTTAATGAATGTAGTTTTGCCCCGCTTAAACTGCCCTAAAACAGCCAAAGTGAACTTGTTGGCCTGCAGTTTATCAGACAAGGATTCAATGGCCTGCCGCTCGGAATGGCTAACCAGTCCTTGCACTTGCGCCAATAAGTTTTGCAATGAAGTTTTAGTTTGCAATTGCATAGGTTACTGTTTAGGGTAAAAAATAATTAGTAAGATAATCAATCCGAACAGGACAACGAATATCAGAATCACCAATATCCTGTCCCTCCAGCCAAAGTAAGCCGTGCCCCGGCCAAAGGTGTATTTTATCCGGTCGTTGATAGCGTAAGCCATCAAGTCTTTCTTCCATTCCCGAATTTTCTCTCTAATTTTTTTCCTGATATGTAACATAAAGCTCCTACCGTAAAAATCTGGTAGAAGCTATTAGTCCAGTCAAGGACGGTAGGCGAGCTTCATCGCCTTACTTGTTGCCGTTTTTACCGTAGCGCACGATTTTAACTTTTTCTTCGGTAATAAGTCCGCTGCCAATCCAGTTTTCTTTGTCAATAATTTCCTTTAAGGCATTAATACGTTCTTCTGTATCCACCACTTCAATGATGATGGGCAAATCGGATGATAAATCTAAAATGTCCGACTTATGGATTTTACTGGCGTGACCAAAGCCTTCAATACCCCTTAAAACGGTAACGCCGGAATAATGGTTAGATTTGAGCCATTCTGGAATATATTCGTAAAGATGCTTGCCGCCGAAATGGTCGCTCTCCCCGATAAATATACGAAGCAATACCGCAATACTTTCTTCTTTCATATGGTTATTTGAACAATACCATCGCCAGGTAGCGGCCTGCCAATATAGCCGCTAGGCATAGAACGACGTTGGTTACAAAGTTAACGCTGAATAATCCATAATCTTTTAACTCAAACAGCCTAACTGTTTCGTAGCTGAAAGTGGACATCGTGGTAAAGGCTCCGATAAAACCCATGGTAGAGAAATTACGAAATTCCGGGGAAATAGTTTTGCCATAGCTGACGGAATACATAACGAATCCCAAAATTAAACTGCCAATAACGTTTACTAATAGCGTGCCTAGCGGAAAGGCCCCCAGCCATCCGCTAGTTGTTTTTGACACCAGCCAGCGGGAGATTGCCCCTAAAAAGCCGCCAAAACCAATGTAAAACGCCTGAATCAGGTTATTCATAAGTGTCTATAAAAAATCTACCTTAAATACGATTTAAGGTAGAAGCCATCAGTTCTTAAAAGAACGGTTACGCGGCGAGCTTCATCGCCTATACTGTGTTAGCTTATTTAATTATAGCGGAAGATTCAGAATTATTCAACCCTAGATAGAATGTTCAGGCCGACCACGGCATTGTAAGTGAATTGCAATGTCGGTACGGTATTAAACTGCCTGCCGAAACCGCCTTCTTTTATAACAAAACTGCTTTCTAAAAATTCTCGGCACTTTGGCAAATTGCGTGGCTTTGCTCCCAAGGCATCCAATGTCAGCAAACCATCGTAAGTCTCTTCCATAAAAGCGGGAGCGGTTTTGTGGATAGAAGTAAAACCGCCGTCCGCGCATTGTAAGCCTAAAATCCAGTCCCGAAATTTTGCGGCATGGATAGGCAACCCCAGCAATTTCATTAGCAAAATATACTTGCTGATTTCGGATAAGTATTTCAAGCCTTGCGGGGTCTGCCTGCGCAAGGCGGAATCGGTTTTTGCATCCAACACCAGCGGTTTTCTCATCAGTTTATACAAAACGGCTTGATAATAGAATTCTGAATAGGAATGTGGTTTGTGTTTTGGGATGCAATGCCCGGGAATTTCCAATTTATATAGTTTAAGCAAGCTTACCAAATAGTAAGCTAATCGCCAGGAATGGAGGCCGTTGGCTTGGCTTAAGGCAACTAAATACTTGCGGGTTTTGGGCGAAACAATTTTGTCGCCAAGCAAATGCTTGATTTGTAACGCATAGTAAGTGTCCTCTAGGTCAGGCGGGATAATTTTCACCAAACCATAGCCGCCGTGTTTGTTTTCCCGATTCTTAACAAATTTCAAAATGGCTGTTCTCTTTGATTGTATAAAGGAGTCCATATACAAATAAAACTCCTACCGTTAATGGGTAGAAGCTATCAGTCCAAGACGGACAAGTTAAAGCGAGCTTCATCGCCTATTATTAATTATACCAGAAAATCGCCGCTTAGGCGACTTGTGGCAATGAGGTTGCTAAAAAACCTGATTAGATTAGTCCTTATGTAGCTTGTAGGCTTTTTGGATCAATTTAGGACTATTTACGCCGTTATAGAATTTGATCTTCTTGATGTCCTTCAAATTTACCCATTCCGCAGGGCCAGCATATTTTTTCTCGTTTTCGTCAAAATTGCCTGTTGATATTTTCCCTTTTGGATCATTGCAAAGATAATATAGCAATATCGTATGGAGCTTTTTCTTACTTTCTATGCCAACGAAGAAATCTTCGGCCGCTTCCACTATCTTGCCGGGCGTGATCTTCAGCCCCGTTTCTTCCCAAACCTCCCGCTTCAAGGCTTCTTCTAACAGTTCGCCCTTTTTAACTCCGCCACCAGGGAAATCGTAACCGTCCCACTGTTTACTGAGCAGTATTTTGTTTCCTTTAAATATCAAAGCGTATACGGAAGGTCGGAAGTTAAGTTCCTCCGCCTTGACCTTATATTTTTTACCCTTGATGTCCCTGCAAATTATGGATTTTTTGGTCATGTGATTTTTAATGCCTCCTCAAGTAATATCTTATCCCTGGGAACGATATACAATTTTCCTTCCTCGTCCTGCGGCCGGTCGGAAGACAACAGCTGTAAAGCCTGTTCGGGCGGCAGCCACTTAACTCGGAATCCGATGTCAATCTCGCCCTGGGTAAAAGAAGGGGTGCCTTTTTCTCCGGCCACTTTTGCCAGGTAGCAGAAAGATATTTGCTTGATCTTGAACATTTTCCTGTATTCCACAATCTGCCCGACTTCGCCAAAGACCTCTATTTCACAGCCGATCTTTTCGCGGCATTCCCCTCTCAGCGCTGTCAGCTCATCTTCGCCTTCTTCTATCCCGCCGCCTGGCAGCTTGTGGTAACCGTATTTGGACACATTCATTAACGCCACGTTTCCGTCATTGTCGTAGACAACAGGCCTCGCCGCTGTCCTTATCGCATATCCCGCCGCTTCTTCCTCAGTAGCTTTTTCGGAATTGAGGAGTTTGATTAAAGTTTTCATATTTTGATTTCTTCTTTACCTCCGAGCAGCTGTTCTTTGCCGTCTTGGACAAGTAAAGATATGGGGTATCAACATTCTCGTCCGCTTTTTGTATTCTTCATATCGGCCAGGAAACTGTTTTGTCATCAAATCTTCCTCTTTATTTATCCTATGGATATAAATGGGGGTCAGAATGATGAAAAGTACAAGTCCGGGAAGGCCGATCACCAGGGTCGTTCCGAAGAGCATAAGGATAAGGCTGCTGTAGATGGGGTGCCGCACGAAGCGATAAGGGCCTGTTTGTACCAGCTCATGCCCTTCTTTTAAGGAAGGGGTAGCGCTCCAATTGGCGCCTAAATGCCTTCGCGCCCAAATGGCCAAAGCTACACCGCCGGCGCACAGCACGATCCCTATGCCATTGATCAACGGACTGGAAAGCGAAAACCTGTGGCCGAAACTTTCCAAAGCTTGCCGGTGGCTAGGCGACGCAAGGATGAATATCACTACCGCGATAAGTATTATCCTGACCGGCCCCAAGCCGCTCCACCTTTTTGGTTTTCCGATGTCTTTCTTTACCGTAAAAGCGGAAAACACTCAATAGAGGAAGAAGATGAGCCAGCAAGCAGAGATAATCGAGGTGTAATTCATGGTTCTTGCTCTAATCATACCAAAAAACCGCCTGCTTGTCCTCGAAGAAGGAGGGAGAGGCGATTTGGGCGGTTTCAACGGCAAATCCGCCAGTCGGCGGAGTAGTTTTAGCCGTTAAGATTTGAAATAAAAGCCGTTTTTTGATGTAATAATATAATAGAAGAGGTGGTTTTGGTCAGGTCCAAGGACCTTTTGCATATAATAATGGGCGTTTGGGCCTAATCAAAAATAACCATATGGAACAAGCTAAAAGATTGTTTAAAAACAAACTATTTTTAATAGCGCTTCTGGCAGTCTTAGTCGGAGGCGGCTACTATATATATAAAAGTACCAGATCTTCCGAAGCCGCGCCGCAATATGTGACCATGCCAGTGCAGAAAGGGACCATTACCGCATCGGTCAGCGGCACAGGACAGGTCGCGGCAGAGAGTCAGGTTACGCTCAAAGCGCGGGGGTCGGGAAAGATAACTTCCCTGAATATGGAGAGCGGGCAGACAGTCAAAGAAGGCGATGTGCTCGCCACCTTGGACCAGCGCTCCACAAGCAATCAGATTCAGCAGGCGCAGGTTTCATTGGCGCAGGCCCAGGCAGATTATGACAAATTGGTGGCCGGCGCGACCGATAGCGATTTGTTGTCCAGCCAATTATCATTGGAATCCGCTCAACAATCTTTGGACAGAGCCAAAAGGAACTACGATACTACTGTCGCCGAACAGCAGCAGATCGTGGACAGAGCCAGAACCAATCTGCTCAATTCTGGAATAGAAGCCGTTCCGAGTAATACCATCTCCACGGCGACTTTAGAATTGAGTGGTACCTACACCGGGACCGAGGAGGGGAAATTTACGATCATCCTGTATAACACGGGAAACGGCCTGTATTACCAGTCATCCGGCTTGGGCAGCGAATTTGGTCCGGTGAACCGCGGGCTTAAGGTCCCTTTGGGCAGCGGCCTTTACGCCACGTTCAGTACGAGCGGAATTCTGGATAGTTCCACCATTTGGACCATTGACGTTCCGAATAAAACGACCAGCGCTTATACGACCAATCTGCAGGCATACAACAGCGCGCTGTTGGACCAGACCAAAAATATACAATCCGCCCAGGATTCCATCGCTTCCGCGGAAAATTCCGTGAAACAGGCCCAGGCGCAATTGAACGATAAGCTGACTCCTGCTGCCGCGCCCGATATTGCCGCGGCAAAAGCGAAGATAGATTCCGCCAGGCTTACGTTGTCTCAAGCGCAACAGGCTTACGCGGACAATATCATTAAGGCGCCGTTCGACGGCATCATCGCGAATGTCAGCGCGCAAAAAGGCGACGACGTGAGCAGCGGCACGGAATTGGGCACTATCATCACCAAGCAGAAGATTGCAGAAATTTCTCTCAACGAAGTGGATGTGGCTTCGGTCAAGCCCGGGCAGAAAGTAATGGTCACGTTCGACGCCATAGACGGACTGACTTCTACCGGCCAGGTAGTCGAGGTGGATGCCGTAGGGACCGCGACTCAGGGCGTAGTTAATTACAATATTAAAATTAGCCTGGATACGCAGGATGAACGGGTAAAACCAGGAATGAGTGTATCCGCCAATATTATCACTGATATCAAACAGGATGTCCTATATGTTCCTAACAGTGCGATCAAGACGCGAGGGGAAAATACTTACGTGCAAACGCTAGTCGGTGGCAGTCCTCAGGACCATACGGTGCAGACCGGGCTGGTCAACGATACTTATACCGAAGTGTCCGGTGATATCCAGGAAGGGGACACAGTCATTACCCAGACCATAACTTCCCAATCGAGCAGTCAGACCACGAACCAGCCCAGGACTGGCGGGGGCCTGCCTGGCATAGGCGGCGGATTCACGGGCGGCGGAACGATGCGGATAATGACTCGCTAATCGTCATTTTGACATTATGATTAAGTGCGAAAACCTGACGAAAGTCTACAAGAACGGAGACGAAGAGACTTTAGTACTGAAGGGCTTGACTTTTTCCATTGCCGAAAGCGAATTTGTTGCCATAATGGGGCCGTCAGGCAGCGGCAAGTCCACGCTGATGCATATCTTAGGCGCGCTGGATTCTCCGACCAGTGGCAAATATTTTTTGGATAACAAAGACGTCTCCAAATTTTCTGACGATGAGCTTGCTGATATCCGCAAGGACAAGATCGGTTTTGTATTTCAGGCATTCAATCTGTTACCGCGCGCGGATGTGTTGCGCAACGTGGCTTTGCCTTTGATGTACGCGGAAGTGGAAAAAGGCCGGCGTGAACAGATGGCCAAAAAAGCGCTGCTCGCGGCAGGGATGGACGAATCGCGGTTCAAACATCTTTCCAACCAGCTCTCCGGCGGACAGATGCAGCGCGTGGCTATTGCCCGCGCCTTGGTCAATGATCCCGCCATCATATTGGCCGACGAGCCGACAGGGAATCTTGATACCAAGACCGGGGAAGTCGTGCTCAAGACCTTTGAAGAGCTCAACGAGAAAGGCCATACCATAGTGCTTATTACCCACGAACTCGACGTAGCCATGCATGCCAAGCGGATACTGCATATCCGCGACGGGCAGATTATAAAAGACGAAAGGACAAGGCGATGAAGACCGGCGATCTTTTGGAAGAGACATATTCGGCAGTCACGGTGAACAAGGTCCGTTCCGGCCTGACGGTCTTGGGGATAGTCATTGGTATCGGGTCGGTCATTGCTATGATCTCCATCGGGCAGGGCGCGCAGGGAACCATACAATCAAGTATTGAGTCAATGGGTTCCAATCTGCTGCAGATAAGCCCGGGATTCCAGCGCGGCGTCGGCCAGCAGGTGAGCGCGGGCCGCGGCAGCGCGCAGACCTTGAAGCTGGCCGACGCCGAAGCGATAAAAAAGGAGATAGGCATGATAAAAGCGGTCGCGCCGCAGGTTAATTCCCGCTATCAGATAACAGCCAAAGGTACGAACACCAATACGCAGGTTGTCGGTACCGTATCGGATTACGCTTCGGTCCGAAACGTGGAAATCGATTCAGGATCGTTTATCAGTGACCAGAACGTTAGCAGTTCAAATAAGGTCGCGGTCCTGGGGCCGACGACGAGAGACGATCTGTTCGGTGAAGGGGCCGACCCGATCGGCCAGAACATCAAGATAAATAAAATAGAATTTAAGGTCATCGGTGTGACCAAGGCAAAAGGCGGGACAGGATTCACCAATCAGGATGACATAATCTACGTCCCGTTAAGCACAGCCCAAAAATTCCTTTCGGGCGGGGACAGCGTTTCCAGCATCAGCATCCAGGTGGACAGCCAGGAACATATGGACGCGGTCCAGAGTGCGGTCACCGCGCTGCTCCTGGCGCGGCATAACATTTCCGATCCCGCGGCCGCGGACTTCAGCGTCATCAACCAGGCTGACGCCATTTCCGCGGCTTCCAGCGTAACGCGGACTTTCACCGTATTGCTTGCGGCCATCGCCGGGATATCCCTGCTCGTAGGCGGCATCGGCATAATGAACATGATGCTAACCACGGTCACGGAACGGACGCGCGAGATTGGCTTGCGCAAGGCCATCGGCGGCAAGAGCAAGGACATTAGCCTGCAATTCTTGGCCGAATCCATAATGCTTACATTCGCCGGCGGGGCGATTGGGGTGGGTTTGGGTTGGGCCTTGTCGTTGGGGATAGCACATTTCGGCGGCATCACCACCAAAATATCTGTTTCTTCCGTGCTTTTGGCTTTTGGCGTGTCCGCGGCGATTGGTCTTATATTCGGCTATTATCCAGCGCGGCGCGCGAGCAAACTCAACCCGATAGAGGCATTGAGGTATGAATGATATCTGATATTAATGATGCTAATATGCGAATAAGATGCGAATCTCTGGAATAGTTTATCCGCCTTTCGCAGAATTAGCATAAGATTTGCACATTAGCATCACATTAAAAAGAAAGGAAAATATGAATAAAAAAAACATCGTCATAACGGTAGCGGTAGCGGTCGTATTCGGCGCCGGAGGGTTCTTCGGCGGAATGAAGTACCAGCAGAGCAGGCCGCTTAGCGCGCAGTCGTTCGCTAATATGACTCAACAGCAGCGCCAGCAGGCGTTCCAAGGAATGGCCGGCGGTAGCGGCTCAGCAAGGGCATTCACCGGCGGACGGGGAAATCTGCCGGGGGGAGGCGGTTTTATGAGCGGGGAAATAATCAGCAAGGATGGCAACAGCGTGACCATTAAGGCCCAGGACGGCAGTTCCAAGATCGTGTTCTATTCGGGCAGCACAACTGTGGGAAAGATGACCCAGGGTACGGCGGACGAACTTGCCGTGGGCGACCAGGTGACGGTAACCGGTACGGCCAATAGCGACGGGACAATGACCGCCCAGAGCATCCAGGTTCGCCCGGAAATGCCGCAACGTTCCGGTAACCAGTAATACCCCATATCAACCTGATCGAATCAAAAAGGCCAGTCTATCACTTGGCCTTTTTTAGCTTCAACACTGTTTTGTATAAACTTTTCACATACGTGAATAATTTATATAAAGCCCGGTCGTTATCGTAATATCAGGTTAAACAGGAATCCGGTCAGCAGGATGCCAAGGCCAACGATGCCGGCAAAGAGCAGGATGAGCCTTGTCTTCATCACTTTCTTCAGGATCATGAATTCCGGCAGGGACAGGGCGGTGACGGACATCATAAAGGCTAGGGTTGTGCCCATTGCCACGCCTTTTTCGGTTAGAGCGCTGACTAACGGGATCACGCCAGCGGCATTAGAATAAAGGGGGATGCCGATTAAAACGGCCAGCGGCACGCCATACCATTTGTCGCTTCCGGCAAATTTGGCTAAAAAGTCGGTCGGTACGTAACCATGGATAAAAGCTCCCACGCCGATGCCGATTAAAACATATGGCCAGACTTTCTTTAGAATATCCAAAGTGTAATCCTTGGCATAGGCAAATCGCTCTCTCCAAAACATTCGGGGCAAAGCCACGTTCGTGTTTAAGGAATTCTGGAACACAAAGGCTTCCACCAGATTTTCAGGTCTTAATTTGCCAATGGCAATGCCTGACAAGATGGCAATAACAAGCCCGCTAAAAATATAAATTAATGCAATATTCCAGCCGAACAATCCTAAAAGCAAAACCAAAGCTACTTCGTTTATCATCGGGGAAGCCACTAAAAAGGAAAAAGTAGTGCCAAGTGGCACGCCTGCCTGGACAAAGCCTAAAAACAAGGGGATGGCCGAGCAGGAACAAAACGGCGTAAAGATGCCTAATATAGATGCCAAGGCATTACCCGTGTATTTGCTCTTGCCTGAAAGAAGTTTTCTAGTTTTCTCCGGCGGCAGGAATGAGCGGATGACGGAGACAGCGAAGATAATCACCGCCAGGAGAATAAAGATTTTTAGGGTATCAAAAATAAAGAAATTAACCGCCCCGGCCAAAAGAGTCTTTGGAGTAATGTGGAACACGGAAAAGGTTAGCCAGTCGGCCAAAAGTTGGAGTGGGTAAAATACGCCCATAATATATTTGTTAGATTAATGACTTATTATTCAATGCAACAATCAATTGCTTTTTTTACCAGCGCACCAAGCTTATCAATGAATCCTTTCTTTTCCTCGTCTTGCTTATTCAATGCTTGATCGTCTATTTTTTTAATATCGCCAACGTTCAGCAATTTCATGTTCAAACCCCAAAATAGCGAATAGAGATTATAAGCTTTGCCAAACAAGTCATAAGCCTCTTCTTTTCTGTCCATACCCAGCTGTTTAGTTCCAACTTCCATTAAACGCATCGAGGCGGCTAGCAGATGTTTGGAAATGCACCAAACTTCGCCTTCGTATTCCTTGATAATTTTTTTCAGCAATTCTTTTCTCATCTCGCGCACGTCTTTGATCATGTCGTAATATTCAGTTTTGCCGAGCTTTGCGCCGGTAAAAAAGAAGTGCTCTTCGATTGAGACCAAATTCATAATAGCAATGCTCAAGTCCTGATCCGAGGATAAATCCATCTTGTCCTGTTTTTTCATCTGGTCAACTTTTTCAATAAATTCGTTTAAGTTTTTAATTGGGTTTTGGTTGTCCATATGTTTGATCGGTTATTTTGTTAAAAAATAAAAGATTAGGCTCATAATGATGAGCGGACTGACCGGCATGACGACTTTTTGAAATGGGAAATAGGCATGTCCGCCGTTTTTTTCTTTTATCGCATAGTACCACTCGGCCCCAAACCAAAATGCTATGCTTCCCACGGTTATACTGATTGTCAATTTGTCTAATCCAAAGAATATGGCATTTGCAGAATTGCCGATAATTCCGGAGTAATAAAGAGGCACCAGAGTTAATGCATAATAGCCGATTGTAGTAATAACTCCCCGTGCTTTAAAGCGGATATTTTTTTTGTCAAACCAGCTTAATGTCCAGGTAATCATAGAAACAATCAACCCACCGATCCAAAGGCCGGTGATGGAATCGTCTATGCCGAGCCAGCGGGAAAGCCCGACTCCGGCTCCCACGGCTATGGTGCAGATCGGGCAAACTGCCAGCGCTTGCTTGGCAAAAAGCAGGTTTATCCCCAAGACTGGCAACGAAAATAGAATATTTTTTTTCATATTTTTTATTGTTTATTAACTTTTGTTTTGAAAAATTCAATGATGTCTTGATCGCCCACAAGACACTTTGATCCATCCCACAAGAACGGAACGCCGATGGAATCCGTCGGCATTCCGCAAGCCTTGGCCTTTTCTACCAACTCATTGGCGTTTTGTTTATTGTAATAGACCTCTTTTTTTACAAAAGGAATTTTAGACTCAATGTTATTTTGGCTGACGTATTCTTCAACCAAAGCGCAATGCGGACAGCCATCGCCGTAAAACAGGGTGATATCGCTTACCTCTTGGGTCGGATTTTGATTTGCTTGCTGGATCGGACTTTGATTATCCATTATCGGGCTTGCTGGCTCTTTGCGGTTATTGGCTAGCGCATAAATAGCTAATACGGCGACCGCTAAAAACAATATGGTAATTAGAAACAATTTTTTGTTCAAATTCATAAAATTTATTTATGACTAGTTAAAATATTAATAATGACAAAACGATCGTTCCCAGAATCGCCCAGACTGAATTTTTCTTCAATATCATCAGCCAGAAAATTGACAAAGCAAAAATAAGCCAGGCCTGCCAGTTCACGAGCGACTTAAAGGCGAATTGCAGGGTAACCGCCACCAAAAGTCCGATAAAGCCAGACAGGAACCCTTTAATGATCACTTTTACGATTTTCAGATTCTGAACTCGTCCATGGATGTCGGCCAAGGCAATCATGGCCGCGAGCGAGGGGGTAAAAATAGCCAGAGTGGCCATAAGCGCGCCGAAAATCGCGGCGACATGGTAACCGATGAAAGTGGCGGTAATAAATACCGGACCGGGAGTTATCTGTCCCAAAGCAATGCCGTCTATGAATTGTTTGACAGTAAGCCAGCTATGCGCGTCAACGACTTGATGCTGGATAAGCGGGATGGTGGTAAAGCCGCCGCCGAAAGCGAACGCGCCTATTCCTAAGAATGCCGTGATCAAATCACGCACGGCCGGTATAAGCAATCCAAGGCCAAAAATTGTTGCGGCCAAAAATACAGGCGTAAAATCTTTCAGAGACAGCGGATCGCGTCTTAAAATGGCCGGCTCAGCCAGCAATACTTCTCCTTTTTTTGTTTTTTCGTTTTCAAACTCCCCGGTGAAATAAAAAAGCAAGAAGCCTAAGGCCCCAGCCATAAGAATGATCCAAATAACATTAATTCCAAAAAAATAGATTCCTGCGAAAGCCGCCAAACTGATGACTAAACCTTTCCAGTCGCTAATGCTGATTTTTTTAAATACCGATTTTCCTAAAATGGACGTCGCGTTAACCAATAAGGCTACTACCAAAGCCCCCAGTCCAGCAAATAATGCTTTAACAAAAGAAATATTGCCATATTTGAAATATGCCCAAGCCAGCGCAATCATGGCGATAGTGGCCGGCAAAATGTAAAGTAATGGCGCTAAAATACCGCCCCAGAGCTTGTGGATCTTAAAACCGATATAGCCCATCACGGAGACGCCGGTCGCGCCGGGCAGGATTTGCGCCAAGGAGAGGGCGTTCATGAATTCTTTTTCCGAAATCCATTCCTTTTGGTGAACAAAAGTTTTTTTCATCAAAGCCAAAATTGCCGGGCCGCCGTAACCGGTAAGGCCGATATAGAAAGTCGTTCTGCACAATTCGGAAAGCGAAGGTCTTTTCATATAGTATTTAGATCAACTTAAAGGCAACAAGAATCAGGATAACGCCGATGGCGATTTGGAAGGCTTTTCTCCAGCGGTCCTTAAAGAACAGGTTTGTAGCCGTATAAACAAGATGAATAGCCAGCCACAGGCCAATGCCCAGCAAAGCGTAGTTTACAGTCATCGCACCTTTAACTGCGAAAAAGCTATGCAATAGGATGGCAAAAAGCGAGGCGTAAAAGGCGGTAATTGTGTTGCCTAAATAGACTTGTCCGAGGTTCATTTTGCCCAGCTTGACCGCAAACGGGATTTTGAGCGGTTTTAAGGTTGTGCCCACAAACCCAGCGAAGAAGCCGCTTACGACCGGACCGAAAAATCCGCAAATTTTCTGATAAATTGGCTTTTCGTTCTTGTATTCGTGCTCGTGCGGCTTGAAATGGAGGAACACGAGGCGCAAGCCGTAAAGCAAGGCCAATATGCCAATCGTAATGACAAGAACCTTGTCGGAAACGGCTGCAAAAAGAACGGTGCCAACCCACACGCCCAAAAAAGCGAGAACCGGCACGAGCGTCAGGAACTTTTTTTTATTCTCGACCGGCATGCCCTTCAGCTTGTCTCGGTTTTTAAGCAAGATGAATCCGGCACCGAAGAAGACTATCCAGAGAAATATATTGATCGCTTCCGAAACCTGGAATTTAGCGAGCGAGATCAAAAGGATGATCGCGAAAAAGCGGTCAAACCTTATATTCAATCCGGCGGTTACAAATCCGACTACAACCGCGATTATTAAAAATATTATTGGCGTCATAGTTTTATTTAATTACAATGTTCACACTCCAACCCCATGGCTCCAATTTCCTGCTTTGAAACCATTTGGATCGTGGGGTGGTAAATATTATATTTTTCCTTTAGCTGATATATTACCTCGGCCAAGATTTTAATTCTTTCCGCCTGGCTTATTTCACCGACAACCATATGCGCGCTCAAAAAACGATCGTGTGACCCGGTCTGCCAGATATGCAGATCGTTTACACTGTTAACCCCGGCAAAATCAGCCAAAGTCTTTTTGACTTCTTCAAAGTTGATATCTTCCGGCACCGAATCCAAGAGCATATGCACTGATTCCGACAATATTTCGTATACTTCTTTGAGTAAAAATATGGAAACAGCAATTGAAACAGCCGGATCAACCCAGTTCCAGTCGGTGTAATAAATGATAATAGCAGCTATTACGACACCTAATGAAAATAAAGCGTCTTGAAAAGAGTGAAGCCACGCGCTTTTCAAATTCAAATTTTTATCGGCGCCGGCTTGCAATAAATAGGTTGCGAGGCCGTTGCCGACAAGCGATACAATAGCTACAATCAGCATGGTAAATCCGCCGACAGTTTCGGGATGAAATATTCTTATTACTGATTCAACCAAGACCCAGCCGCTGACTCCCAATAGAACTCCTGCATTTACGAAAGCAATAATCACCTCGGCTCGTTTATAACCATAAGTTTTTTTCTCGGTTTGCGGCTTGTCTGCTAATTTTTCTCCCCACCAACTCAGAGTCATTGAACCGATGTCGGTAAAGTTATGTAAGGCTTCGGAAATGAGGGCCATACTTCTGGCAAGAATACCGAAAATAACCTCGGCAATCACAATAATGACATTTATGCCGATCGACCAAACGAGATTTTTTGATTCTGTCGAGTGCGAGTGATTATGTTCGGACATAAATTATAAGTTATCTTTAATAGCTTTCTTAATCTTCTCAATATCCGGCGTGAAGCCTACAAGAGCCGGCTTGCCGTTTACGGCCAAGACCGGACTGGACATTAGCCCCATATTCAAAATTTGCTGGATGTCTTGTACGTATTCCACTTCATCCGGCAAATTTAGCTGAGCAACCGCCCGTTTGGTTATCTCAAAAAGCTTTTCGCAGGTCGGGCAACCCGAACCTAAAACTTGAATCTTCATAGTCTTTTTATAAATTAATTAATTGTTCAAAATAGTTTAATTAGATTGGAAACTATCTTTTTTCCCTTGGCAGTCAGGCTGTATTCTATGAACTTGCCATCTTTTTTGCTTTCTACTAGCCCTGCTTTCATCAAATCTGCCAAATGATGGGAAATCAGTGTTTGGGACAACTTGGTATGGGTTTCGATGTCGCAAACGCAGTGAGGGGATTGTTTCAAGAGCAACAGGATATTGAGCCGGGAAGGCACGGAAACCAGCTTTAACAAGCCCGCCACCGGCAAAACCCGGCTGTTGGGAAAATCTTCATTAATTGTGCATTTTTTGCAATTACACCGTTGATATATGAGCATGTATTCATATGATAACGCAGTTTAAATGCTATGTCAAGTGAAAAATCGCCTTGGTTAATAAATAAGCCCACTTGACGTCAAATAATTATGGGTATATATTCATTATAGGCAAAGCACAAAAAGGTCGTTTGCCACAAGTAACCTTTGAAAGGGGACGTACATGCCTAATTTTGACGGAACCGGTCCGCAAGGCCATGGTCCGCTTACCGGACGGGGTTTTGGACCATGTGGCCGTGGTTGGGGTCGAGGATCGCAGGGTTTTGGCAGAGGCCGCAATTTTGGCAGAAGCCTAACCAAAGAAGAAGAGTTAGCCGATCTTAATGACCAGGAAAAGTATCTGCAGGAAGAATTGGACGCGGTCAAGGACAGGAAACAAGCGCTGCAGGGCTAGTAAGGTTTGCCGCAAAAAGGTTGTTGCGCCGCGTTTAGGCGCCAGCAGCCTTCTTTTGCTATAATATATAAATAAAAAGAAGTCTTAAAACCATCATTTACATTTTAGTTAGCCGATCCATCGGCTTCCTTATGGGCTGATAAATCAGCTGACTACAGTTTGACCGACTCTAGATATTATTGTTATGCCAAGACCAAGACTTTGCCGCAAAATAGGGTTTCGGCCCGGTGTCGCATATTTCAAGCCGCGGGGTGTGCCGCTGGTTGATTTGGAGATTGTCAATTTATCCGTCGAAGAACTGGAGGCTGTGAGGCTTAAGAACGTAAAAGGGCTAGACCAAACCGAGTGTGCCAAACGGATGCATACCTCCCAGAGCACGTTCCAACGCATCCTGTCATCGGCCTACAAAAAGATCGCCGAAGCCTTGGTCTTTGGCAAGGCCATAGAGATAGTCAAAGACAATAAATAATGGAGAGGTGGCTTTAAAATTTAGCTGTCTAATAAGATATTATATAAACAAACAACCCCCTATCGTTAGGGGGTTGTTTTGTCGTGGCCGTCAATTGCAGGCGACCCGTGTTCCGGCGCAGGTCTTTATGCCTTGCGCCTGAAGACCCGCTATGCCTCCAGCGTTCGTCACGTCAGTATAGCCGCTTCGTTCCAATATCTGCTCGGCCAGGCCAGCCCGCCTTCCCGAATGACAATAGAGGATTATTTTCGCATCCTTGGGTAGGTCGGGCAACTCGCCTTGTTGCAGGCGCGCCAGGTCAAAATTTAGAGCGCCGTCAACGTGGCCTTGTTCCCATTCCTGTGCGGTCCTGACGTCAACATAGACGGGAGCCTTGGTCTGGATGCCTTTGATCGCGCTTTGGTCTGGCAATTGCTTGCGCTGCAAAGACCAGAGGCCGATGGCGGCAGCAGCGACCAAGATAGCCACGACGATAATGTAAGCCCGTTTTTTGGTTATCATAGGACTAGTATATCAGTGGCTTTTAAAACAGGCAAGGGGGCAACTCCTAAAGGGGCTTGACAAACGGGAAAATACATTATATCATTTAAATGAACGTTTGAATAATATAATTATCCCTTGTTATGCGCAATTTTCAGACAAAAAACATCACTAAGGAATTCGCCTTTAAGGCCAAGCTTTTAAAGCTTGCCGGGGAAGAGGCTAGGATCCGTATCTTATGCGTGCTTATGGAAAAGCCCGGTTCCTGCGTCTCGGCCATAGCCAAAGAGCTTAACATGTCCGTTGCGGCCATCTCCCACCATCTGCAATTGATGCAGACCGGCGGACTGATCAAGGCGGAACGGAAAGGCAAGCAGGTTTGTTACCGCTTGGAAAAAGGCGCGTTATTCAGCCATTTAAGGCAATTCATTTGCCATAAAGGGTAAATTGGGGCTATTCTTAGTGGTTCAATAGAAAAGTAGAAAGATTTAATGATTAAAAAATAGGAGAACATATGAATTTAGCATATTTCAGGAAAAGCGGCCGGTCCATTGAAGAAGCGGTCAATGAACTCAAGGACCAGGCCCAAAAGGCGGGGTTTAATGTATTAGGCGAGGTAGACCTACAGGGCGCGGGCAAGACCCTTCTTGTCTGCCGGCCGGACTGGCTCAAACAATTGCTTGATATTGATCATAATCTGGTTGGGTTCTTGCCTTGCGGCATATCGGTCATTACGAAAGACGGCAGCGTATTGGTCGGCACCGGCCAGACCGCTATCTTGAAGTCATTAGCCCAACATCCGCAACTGGCCGACCTGGCCGCGCAGGCTGACGGCGCCATCAAAGAACTGGTGGACAAGGCGGCTGGAGTGGAAGCCTTGAAACCCACGGCTGTAAAACTGTATTCCACTATGTCCTGCCCGTATTGCCAGATGGAAAAGAAATGGCTGGAGAGCAAGAACGTCAAACATGAGGTGGTTTATGTGGACTTAAACCAGCAGGCCGCGCAGGAGATGGTGCAGAAGACCGGGCAGATGGGCGTGCCGGTAACGGAGATCGCCTACGAAGGAATCGAATCCGAATATATTATCGGTTTTGACCGGCCAAGGCTAGAACAGATATTAGGTATAAAATAACCGATAATAATAAAAGCCCTCCGCGATAAGCGGAGGGCTTTTCTCGTACTATTATTCCTGTCCGGTTTGCTCCTGATCTTGCTGCTGTGTCTGTTCCTGCGTCTGGAACGCAAGCTTAAGCTGCGCGCGGGCCTGCTCCATCGCTGTTTTGAAATCTTCGGCCGCCTTCCGCACGGCTTGGTTGCGGGTTTGAGTCAGTTGCCTTATTGTTTCGCCGCGATTGTCCAATCCCTGCCTGGCCTGCTGTAGCGTCTGCTGGGCGTTCTTTAGGGCTGCCATATAGGCGCTTCTGACCTGTTCGGGATCGGTTCCGGCGCTACAGTCGCTCTTGGCCTTGGCGATAGCGGCCTGCACCGCGGTCCGGTATTGGCTGGCTGCCTGCTGCGCTGCTTGCTCACGGCTGGCCGCTTCATTATCCAATCCTTGCCTGAAGTCATTCATCGCGGCATCTACCGCGGCCTTGCGTACGGCAGCCGCAGTTCGGACCTGCTGTTGGAACGTCGTCACTGCCTGTTTTTGCGCTTCGGTCTGGGCGCGCTCCATAAGCTGCTGCATCACCGCGTCAGTGGTGGAAGCGGCCTGGTCCCTGACCTGCTTCATTTTTTGGTCGCGCTCCTGGCGATTTTTCTTAAATTGATTTATTCTGTCCTGCTTGTTTTCCGCTACTTGCCCGTATCTTTCGTTTAAGCGATTCTTAGTGGCTTCACCGAGATTGGCGAATCTTGTGCAGAAAGTATTTTGGTTCATTATTGGCGTACCGGTCGTTGTCCGGGTCTCGGGCGCGGCCATATTCCCGGTCCGCTGCGCCATAGCCAGAAAAGGCGCCAGGGACAGAGCGGCAGCGCAAACGGCAGTGCCAATATAGGCGGTCTTGCTAATTGGTTTCATTGGATACCTCGCTAAGGGAGTTAATGACAGTGGAACTCTGGTCCAATACCGTGGCGTCAGCATCTTCCTGCTGCGCTACGGCCTGATCCTGGTTGTAACTTTGTGTTATGGCATTAATTGCGGCGTCAACCGCGGCGTCAGGCGTGGCCGCTGCTTGCACGTCCGCGGCCGTTGTCTTCGTCTGGGAAGACTGTTGTTGGCTATTGTTTGCCTCCTGGGTCGGCGCGGAAACCGGCGCTTTCAAGTAGGCGGCAACGGCCGCTATGGCGGCTATAATCGCCAAAGTCAGGAGGATTTTGACTTTTTTGCTCATATTTTATGGTTATTTATTGGTTTCAAACGAACGACCTTGTTATTTATATTATAGCACAAAAGATGATATAAATCGAGCGACCTTTACGGATCGATTGGGTCAATATGTTATAATTAAAATATGCGGATGATAAAAAATAAAATAATCTCTTTTTGCGTTTTCGCGCTTCTCGGGGTAGCGGTAAGCGCCGGACTGGTTGCGAACGCGCAGACCAGCGGCTTGCAGCAGGCGCAGGATGAAAAAGCACAATTGCAACGGCAGCTGGACGAGATAGAACGCCAGATCGCGCAATATCAGCAGGAATTAAACAGCATCAAAGGCCAGAAGAATACGCTGCTGAACAAGATCAATCAGCTCAAGAAGCAGCAATCTTCCTTAGGCCTGCAGATCCAGTCCACTAATTTACAGATAGCGGAACTGGAGAACGAGCTTAACGAAACCAAAGCGGCCATAGACGACAATATCGCCAAGAGCGCGCAACTGCAGGAACAACTGGCGCAACTGATGCGTTTGATAAACGAGCGCGACCGATATCCGTTCCTGTATGTGGTCGTATCCAAGGGGAATCTTTCCGACGCGGTGGGGGAGATTCAATATATGTCCGAAATATCGAGGAGTATCCGCCAGGTACTGGCCGAGACTCGGCAGGTCAAGGAACAATTGGACCAGCAGACCGTGGACCTGACCCAGCAGCAGGAACAGGCCGAGAATATGCTGTCCATAAAAAGCCTGCAGCAGCAGAAGCTGGCCGATTCCGTGAGCGAACAGAACATGCTGCTGCGACAGACCCAAGGGAGGGAAGCCGATTATCAGATAGTGATAAGCGACACGCAGCGACGAGCCGCGGAGATCCGCAACCGCCTTTATGACCTGCTTGGGGTGAACAAGCAGATTACGTTTGGCGAGGCCGTGGAGATAGCCAAGTGGGTCTCGGGCCAGACTGGCGTACGCGCCGCTTTTTTGCTCGCGATTTTGACGCAGGAATCCAACCTTGGCAAGAATGTGGGCACTTGCAACCGGCCCGGCGACCCGCCAGAAAAGAGCTGGCGCGTGGTGATGAAGCCAGACCGCGACCAGGAGCCATTCTTGCGGATAACGAGCGAGCTCGGTCTTGATCCCGACACCACGCCGGTTTCCTGTCCGATGCATGATAGCAAAGGTAATCAGATCGGCTGGGGCGGGGCCATGGGCCCGGCGCAGTTCATCCCATCTACCTGGATGGGATATAAGGAAAAGGTCACGGCCATAACCGGCAAGACAGCCAATCCATGGGATATCCGCGACGCGTTCATCGCTGCGGCCATTAAACTCAAAGCGGACGGGGCCGGCACCGTGGAAGGGGAATGGGCCGCGGCAATGCGCTACTTTTCCGGTTCCACAAACACGCGCTACCGTTTCTATGGCGACAACGTGGTCGCCATGGCCGCGCAATACCAGACAGATATTGATGCTTTGAATTAATCATCTAATATGTTCAAATTTATCTATCGTTTTTTCGACAAATTGGAAGACCATGTCCGCGGCTGGCTCAGCCATTATCCCATACTATACGCCATCGTGGGCGGCACGGGTATTGTCCTGTTCTGGCGCGGGGTTTGGCACACCATGGATTATCTGATGGCCTTGATTAGTGTCCGCAGCCTGGGGTTGACGAGCATTGACCAGAGCCTGGGAGCATGGTGGGATGGGCCATTGTCGTTGGTGCTCGGGATAGTGGTTCTGCTACTCATTGGCTTGTTTGTGTCTAGCTTTATTGGGAATGAGATAATAATGTCGGGTTTGCGCGGGGAAAAGAAGATTTCGGAACGGACCGAACGGGAAGTCAGGACCAAAACTGAAGCTATGGCCGAAATGATGGAGCGGGTCGCGCGCATTGCTGAACGGATGGAACGGATGGAAAAGATGCTGGAAAAGGAATTGCACACTGTGGCAACTGAGCAGAAAGAGGCGGAAAAGGAAGTAGCGGGGTAGGGAAGGGTTAGGGATGTAAGATTTAGGATATAAAATGTAAGATATTGGTTGTTCGCGGTAGGGGATGAAATGAGATTCAAGATTAAACCTACCTTCGGTAGGCCTGTAGGCAGAAAGCAAACTCAAAACTCATAAGTCAAAAGTCAAAACTACAACTTAAAATCAAAACTAGACCCAGGGATGACATGGTTAAATAAATGTAGGGGTGGCCCGCTTCGCTCTCGCGAAGGCGAGGCGAGCCATTGACCGCCATTGTTTTTATACGAGTATCTCCTCCTAACCTCCCCTTATTCCGCCTCCGCCAACTGGCGGAGGCGGAAAGGGAAGGAATTAACTTCCCCCTCTTAGGATGGGATGTTAATATACATAAACATAAAAAAAGAACGGCTAAATCGTAAAAATCAACGATTTAGCCGTTCTTTTTGGTCCGTTGCAGGGAACGGCCTAGACCATTACTTATGGGAGAACTGGATATTTTGATCAAAACGACCGAGCAAGCGTGACCACAATGAATATACCAAGAGCGTTCAGGGAGAAAGACACCAAGACGAACTGCCATGGCCGCATGGACGACAGGCCTAAGATGCCGATGCCTATCTCGTCGGGGAGCGGGGAGGCAATTATAGCCGCGCCTATCAAAGGTAATAGCCACGCAAAATATGGTGTTGTCAGCAAACGGGAAAGATACGAGCCGCGCAGCCGAAAGAACGCGGGCCTTAGCTCCTCAAATACCCGGTCCTTAAGGAAGCGGAAGATCATATAATCGCCGATGACCGCGCCGGCCCCGGCCAGCAAAGCTACGCCTAAGGGGTTGAGCTTGTCGGCCAGGTAGTAAAGCACCACGGCCGCTGGCGCCACGGTAAAGGTGGAAACGAAAAATATCCCCGCGACAAATGCCCCGAAATATCCCAGCTCACCGATCTTGGTTATCGCGTTCCTCACTGCCGGCGAATCGGCGAAATAGAAGAACAGGACCAGGCTTACGGCCAGCAGAAAAGTGTTCTTATATTTCCAGTTCTTGTATTTATTAAATAGGGGATGCATTGGGACGCGTGTTTGTATGGAAATATCCCGCTCAAGATTTGTGTCTATATTATATCATGAAGATTGATACTTTCTTAGCCGCACGGAAAAAATTAAATCACCCTGACTCGTCAGGGTGATTTTTTCAGCCTTTTACCTATGTTCCGGATGTTCCGGACCGCGGTACGGGATCAGGCTGGCGCTCCAAGCGGAGAAGATGACTATTAACGACCCCAGGATGATATTGTTCCAAAGCGCCTTGCTCACCCCGGTGTAGCCTAAGATGAACGGCGCAAAGAATAGCCAGATACCGAGGACGAAAGTTAGCCACCTGGACCAGGCAGCACGATGGCCTGCGGCCAAACCGATGGCGGCCAATGCAAGAACGACGATCCCCACAATAATGTTGTTCCTGGTCGCGGACGAAGCGTTGCTGAAGTGCAGCAGGAACGGTGACACTATCAGCCACAGGCCAGCCAAGATATTGATGGCGCTGGTTGCGCGCGGCCCTCCATTATTATAATATTCTTTTGCCATAAGAGAGTAGCGTATTTAATGCTTAATGCAGCGGCCGGAACTTTTGTTGAAACCGTCCGTTATTTTTTTTGACGTCCCACTGACCGGCCAGTTTCCGGCCGTTTTCATTTTTGGGCTTGCCGGTAAGATTCTTAATTTTCCGGTTTTCACGCGCCAGTCCCGCTAGTTCTTGTTAGGATAAAGGATTTTTATTGTCATATACTATGGCTGATCTTGCGGTTGGCCGTAATTAAGACAGTGTCGGACCGTGGAAAAGTAGCCAAAATGGTTCCGGCTTGCGCCGGATTCTGAAAGACTTATGCATCGTTTTTTTCGCTATTTGTCTCACAACCATATCCTAATGGCCCTGGTGATAATTCTGGCCGGCTGGTTTTTGCTGCTCATCCGCGGCACTTTAGTCATTTTTTTTGTCGCGTATGTCTTGATGGCCGGCCTTTCCCCCCTGGTCGGTTATCTTCATAAAAAGGGGATACCCAGACTGCTCGCCGTCTTTTTGCCGTATCTGGCTGCCCTTGCCTTGGTGGTCGTTTTCGCGTTCGCGCTCGCGCCAAAACTTCTCAGCGAATTCCAGAACCTCTTCCAGAACATCCCCGACGTCTTAGATAAGGTTAGTTTGTTCTTCGGCATCCAAGCCCATTCATCTCGCGGACTTTCCGATCTTTTTTCATTGCTTCATATCAACCCGTCCAATATTCTCGGCCTGACCAGCGCCATCGGCCAGGCGGTCCTGACCGCCATTGCCGTTTTGGCCATAAGTATCTATATGCTCCTGAGCCGGAATTATCTTCACAATATCATAGCCGGACTGTTTCCCGTATCTTCCCGGCAAAAAGCGCGGGACGCGATAAGCCGGGTCGATCTCAGCTTGGGCGGTTGGCTGAGAGGGCAAATGATCCTTTCGGCGATAATCGGCGTGGTGGTCTGGATATTCCTATCCCTGGCCGGGGTGGAGTTCAGTGCCGTGCTCGGATTGCTGGCGGGGCTTTTAGAGATTATTCCCTACGCGGGGCCGGTCCTGGCCGCCGTTCCGGCAATAATTATCGCTCTGAACGTTTCGCTGGCCAAGGCCGCTGTGGTCGCGATCGGTTATATAGTCATCCAGCAGCTGGAGAACCACTTGTTGGTGCCGAACGTGATGAAGCGGAGCGTGGGCCTGCACCCCTTAGCCGTTATTGCCGTGGTCATCACTGGCGCGGAGTTGGCGGGCATATTGGGCGCGCTCATTGCCGTGCCTTTGGCCACTTTCATCAAATCGATATATTTATCCTTCAACCAACCCGGTGGGCCGCGTTAAGGAGCGGCCGTGCCGCCTCCGCCAAAACCTCCGCTGATCAGCCTGACTACCACGACGACTATTATATAGGAAAGGATGATTATGACGATGCCGACAAGGGCGTTGATTACGGTCTTCTTGCCTTTGTCCGATGTTTCTTCGTTGCCGCCCGCGGTTATCATCATAAAACCGCCGATGACCAAGAACAGCACGGCCACGACAAAAGCAATCCCGGCCAGCCAGCTGATTACGGTCAAAAGAAAGCTATTGACCGCGACGACCCCCACGCCCACGCCGTTTTGTCCCGGACAGGCGACTCCCGGGGGGCAGGGCGGAATCTCAACCTGGGCCGCGGCCGGCAATGTCGCGGACAAGCCGATCAGCAAAGCCGCGGCAGCAAAAAATATCCTTTTGAGGCATCTCATAATTGAAGCGACGTCAATCTGGCCGGAAAAAAATCAAGCCGTTGTCTTCTGCGGAAAGAAAAACGGATATAGCCAAAACAGCAAAAGCATGCTATAATTATAGTGAAATAATCAAGGCCTCGATTCCGACTTTACTTGGGGGTTTTTTGTTTGGGTCGTAAAGTGGCGGACGATGCCTTGCGTGAAGCTTTCATTTTTCTGCTGCCCTTGGAGGCGGGCGGAGTAAAACGGTAGAGGCTTGTTATGCCGTATATCAGCGAACTGCTCAATAACGAAGTCCATGATAGCTCTGACCGCAAGGTCGGCAAGCTCAAGGATATCCTCATCCGTCCAAAGAACGGCAGCTTTTCGCCGTTGGAGTTTTTGGTCGTCCGCACCAAGGACGGCGATTTTCGGTATATTCCTTACCGGTTTGTGGCCAATTTTACGAGCAGCGATATTTCTTTAAAAGGATTGTTCAATACCATTGCTCTCGCCCAGCTTCCCGCGGGACAGTATACTTACCTCGGGCGCGATGTGCTTGACCAGCAGATCGTGGACGTCGCGGGGACGCGGGTGGTGCGGGTCAATGACCTGCGTATCGGCGATTTTGAGGACAAGATGTGTGTTTTGGCCATAGATTCCAGTTTTCGGGGGATACTGCGGCGGCTGGGGCTGGAGCGTTTTTGGTTTAGCCGGCCGTTTTCCGTGCATCTAATAGATTGGCGTCAGGCCCAGCTTTTGGGCGGCAGCGGCAAACTGCAGCTTAATACCCTGGCCGAGCATCTGAGCCGCTTGCATCCGGCGGATATGGCGAATGTGGTGGAAGAGCTGGACGTGCGCTACGGCAGCGGCCTGTTGGCGTCCTTGGACGAGAAAGAGGCGGCCAAAGTCTTAGAAGAAGTGGACCCGCGCTGGCAAAGCATTTTGGTCAAGTATCTGGGTACGGAAAAGGCATCCAAGATATTAGCGCAGATGTCCACGGACGAAATGGCGGATCTGATAAAATCCTTCTCTTCGGAAGAGGCCGATACACTATTGTCCCAAGTGGGAAGCGGTAAGGCCAAGACCGTGGAAAAACTCATCTCTTATCCGGACAATACCGCCGGTGGCCTTATGGCCACGGAGCTGGTCACGGCGCGGCCCGATTGGACCGTAAAACAGGCCATAGAAGAGGTTAGGAAGATGTCTGAGTCAATGCGTTCGGTCGGTTACGTCTATGTGACCAATGTTGACGGCACGCTGGTCGGCGTGGTGTCGCTGCGCCGCCTGCTTTTGGCTTCTCCAGATGACAAGATGGAGGCTCTGGTCAAGCCTTTGACTTTGGCTTTGACCTTAAGACCGTACGATAAGGTGCGCAAGATAATTAAATTAATGACCAAGTATAATCTTTATAACGCTGCGGTGTTGGATAAAAATAAGAAACTGCTCGGCGTTGTGACCATAGACGACGTGATGCGCGAGATGTTCCCTTATGCTTAAGGTTACGGATTACGGATGCTCCCAATCCGTATATCTGTATTGGATCCGTAATCCTTAACCGCCTAAAGAATTAACGAAGAACGAGATGAAGCTTTTCTGGCAAAAGTTCAAAAGACATTTTTTGGTGTTTTTGGCAGTTTTGGGCCCGGGGCTCATTACCGCGGTGGCGGACAATGACGCGGGCGGGGTGGCGACATACACGGTCGCGGCCTCGCTTTACGGCATGGCTTCGCAGTATTTCATCATCATCACAACAATCCTACTAGCCATTACCCAGGAGATTGGGTCGCGCATCGCCATTGTCACGGGCAAAGGGCTTGGCGACCTTATCCGTGAGCATTATGGCGTGCGCGTGGCCGTGGTTATTTTTTTGCTGTACTTTTTTGTCAACCAGGGTGTGGTGCTGCAGAATGTTTCGGGGCTCAAGGCTTCCATTCAACTGTTTAATTTGCCATGGCAGTTCTCGCTGATCGTGGCTTGCGCGCTGCTGGTGTTTTTAGTTATCAAACTCAATTACCGCAATCTCCAGCGCGTATTTTTGTTCACCATTCTGTTTTACGGGACATACGTGTTATCCGCGCTTTTAGTGCATCCGAACTGGTCGGAAGCGTTAAGGCAGAGCCTGGTGTTCCCATCCAAAGCGCCCATACATAATCCCGGATACTGGTTCGCGCTTATCGCGGTTTTAGGGACCACAATAACGGCGTGGGGACAATTTTTTATCAATAGTTATGCCGCGGACAAGGGCCTTAAACCCGAACATCTCAAAGAGACGCGCGCGGAAGTCTATTTGGGCGCGTTTTTGACCAATTTCTTTTCTTGGATGATAGCCGTTGCCGTTACCTACACGCTTTACACGCATGGTGCGATAGTAACCAACGGCCTGGAAGCGGCTTTGGCAATAAAGCCCTTGGCCGGCGCTTTGGCCTCTACGTTGTTCGCGGTTGGGCTTTTCGCAGCCTCATTCCTCGGCCTGACCATTGTTCCGCTGGCCACGGCCTACGTATTCACGGAATTTTTCGGTTATGAACGGACGCTGAACGCCAACTTCATGAAGGGCCGTGTTTTTTACACTTTTTTTATTGTTCAGATAGCTTTGGGTCTTCTGGTCTCGCTGTTCCCCAAGGTCAATCTGTTCGGCCTGACCCTATATGCCGATTATTTCAATGGCGCGATGCTGCCAGTCATCTTTTTCTTCCTCATCAAATTCTCTGAGAATAAGCAAATAATGGGGGAGAAGTACGCGGTGCGCGGGTTCAGCGGCTACTTCTTGCGCGCTTCAGCCGCGCTCATTATCCTGGCGGTCGCCGCGACGTTTGTTAGCAAGGTGATATTCCGATAGTATAGCCTATACAAGGGGAAGCAAATATTGCGGCCTTTTTTATTTTGTGTGCTTAATCTAATTGACTTAGAACAAAAGATAAAAAGTTAAGAGGGGAAGCGAACCAATCCTTGCGATTGTTCCCGGCCATAAATTTTTTTATTAGTCGTGGTTATTGATAAAAAGACAAAATTGTGCTAAAATATATAGTTAATTTATGACCACGACCACCTTTGTAGCGTATTTTATAGGCTTTTGGGGTGGTTGTAGATTTTGGCTTTTATAAATTTCAGACAGGAGGATCCACATGGTGGATCAGGTTCTTTCGCCTTGGCATAAGGCGCAAAAGGTCCTCGAGCAGACCTTGCTCGAGATCGCGGAATTTTTCCCCCTTACCGACAATGACCGCTCCTTGATCGAATTTGGGTATAACACTTATCGGACAAGGAGATTGAAGGGAGAGGGAAGGCAACAGATCACGGTGGGGCGTTGCGTAGACGGCAAGATATACTACGGCACGCACACTGAAGCGGAAGAAGAAGAGGCAAAAAGCGACCCGGACGCGCAGTTCACCAGCTCCTGGGTCGATGCTTTGCAGCAAGCCGGATGTAATGAGGTGCATCCGAACCGGATCGTCGATGTAGTGACCCAGCGCTGGACCGATGACGAATGCAAGCTGGCGATTGTCCCTCCGGACTCTATCGCCAGGCAGCAGTATATCCAGTTCAGTCCGGGCGTGAATTTCATCGTGATGTTTAAGGGCAATTTGGTGAAGCTGCCTATTGAGGCGCTATACCCTTGGGATTACTGTATTAGACCCTTACCCCCCGCGCTTGAACAGTTGCGCCCGACCTGGCCGTTCCGCGATGAGGTCATGGCCTGCATCAAGCGGATGGTCATTCAAGTCAGCAATCTGTTTCCGCTGACTGCCGAAGATCAACTGCTCATCGACCAGGCGATGCTGGAGATCCGGAAGCGTTACGCTTACGGCTACTGGCAGTTGGCTGCGGCTTTTGAGACTGACGTCCCCGGCCATTCCAAGACCGGCGTGCAGCACGACACGAAGTCGGGGAAAGCCAATACCGACGCCGAACAGGCGGCAATAAAGAAGGCCCGTCATTTCTTTCCGGGCGAACGGATGAAGACCATCGTCACTGCCCACCATTCGAGCAAGAACTTCGTTCACTCGGATGAGAAGAACGGGTGCATTATGCTGGTCACGTCCTGCGCCTTGTGCCGCAAGAGCCTGTTGCGGTACAGTCCGGATATCCTTAACATTATCCCTCTCAACGGAGAGGGGACCGGTAAGGTTCCATTGCGGATATTGTATCCGCTGCCGGATTTCGTTTTGCCAGAGCTGTCGCTCACGGCCTGATCCGCACTAAGAAACCGTGGGCAATCATCGAAGTGCGATGATTGCCCACGGTTTTCTTTTTGCTTGCCCTTTTCGCTTATGATGTTACAATGTATATAAAGTTATCATGATGCAAAACAGATACCCAAAAAATCATCAAAAACCGGAAAAAGGCTTCACTTTAATAGAACTATTGGTGGTAATAGCCATAATCGGCCTGCTTTCTAGTGTCATCTTAATCGCTCTGAATGACGCCAGGGCCAAGGCGCGCGATACCAGGCGCAAGGCGGATGTTGCGCAACTCCAGAAAGCCCTGGAACTATATTATAACGACAATAACCAATATCCCGCTTCCGGCGGCGCCACCAGCCCGAACAGCGGCTGGAGCAATAGCGCGGATTCCAGCTGGACGACCTTTGCGACCGCGATGTCGCAATATATGTCAAACCTGCCCAAGGATCCGAGCGAGAACAACAATCCTTCGCAGTGGGCAGGTAGTGGGTACCATTATTCCTACTATTCCGGTGGTTACGGCTGCCCTAGGCAGTGGTATATGCTGGTTTTCCGGTTGGAGAAGGCCGATGGACCGGATCCTGGTGTTACGGCTTGTGATGGCACCTTTTTCCAATATGGCGGCCCTGGCGCCGACACTACGGCAAAGACCGTAGGAATGAGAGCGAAGTAGGCCGGTTAGTCAAAAATGAACAAATCGTCTACCTTGGTCTTTAACGCTTTAGCCACATCGTAAGCGAGCTTAAGTGACGGGTTGTATTTGCCTTGTTCCAGAAAGACTATGGTCTCGCGCCGGACGCCGACCTTAATGGCCAGCTCTTCCTGGGTCAGGCCGTATTTGGCGCGGAGTTCCTTGATCTTGTTTTTCATAGGTTGTACGGGCTAGTAGCCTGTAGGAAGTAGCTCGTAGCAAATGTAATTGCTACTTCCTACTAGCTACAAGCTAATAGCTAATCGTTAGTCCCACCAGTTACTTGTTATCAATTACCGGTTATTAGTTAGGCTGTCCGCATTTATTCTCCGGCATGGGGGCGGACGGATTGCCGTGTTTGATCCATTGGCCGTCCTGGCACATCCAGCTGTCCTCGCCCGAGGTCAGGCGGATGCCCAAAATGATTGCCATCAACGCGATAAAGAAAGCCACGATAAAGTAAGCGGCTTTTTTCCTTTTTGGCGCGGTATCGTCCGTGCGCCGGAAGACCATATTGACTATCAGACGAATCACCAGCAGAGCGCAGATCGCGTAGGCCAGGGTGAAGCCCACGTTTTCAAATCCAGGATTGACGTTTCGCAGCATTATCATCACGAAAGACAGCAGCCAGCCTAATACTGCGAATATCGCCAAGGTCCAGCGCGCCACGTCGCCGGCTATCTTGTAGTCACGTTCGTCAGCCAACACCTCCTTAACTTGGCGCTTTAACACAATTATTAGGGACGCGGCTATCAGTACGGCTACGGTTGCTAATATATAGCTGTTTAAGATGACTGCCTGGCCGATGACTACGGCTAAGATGGCAGCGATCGCTATTTTTGCCCAACGGAATTGTTTTGATGTCATGTGTTTGTGGGTTTACCTGGGCCAAAATTACTGGTGAATTGATGATTTTATTGCGATAAGTCGCCACAAAATCCCGCTTAAGAAGTAAAAGCGATAAAGAGCATGTGATAATTTAAAGTCCGGTAATTTTAGTGCCAGGGTTAATTATTTCTAACATCTACAATGTTATATAAATCTAACATATTTGTCAATGTGGATAACTATAGATGTGCCAACCCCCCGCTTATCATAAGAGGGGATAATGGGTGATATTAAAAAGAACAGCTAACACGTAGGAAGTCAATGTGCTAGCCGTTCTTGTGCCGACCTTGAACATAAAAAAACGGAGCGGGAAGGGGCCCGCTCCGGGTACCGCGCTGTTGCGAGCGCGTTAGTCTGCCGTTTCCAGCAGATTGTCGTCTCCTCCAGACCGCCTAGCCACGCTGAACACGAACGTAAAGCCCGCGCATATCGTTACGGTCCAGAAGAACACGACCGCACCTAGTACGGCGGTAACAGATATCTGGAGACATCCGAGTACACTGGTAGCGTGTGCGTAGCTTATAAAGGCTGGCACGCCGGCGATTGCCATGCTAGACAGAAGTCCGACTATTTTCATTCGTTTCTGCAATTTTGCCGGCCCTCCGAAACGCCTCTCCAACCGCGCCAGCAGATAGTGGTGTCGGCTGAGCTGGTCATCGAGCACGAAGTACCACAGCCCCCAGGCCGCGACGTTGGCCAAACAGCACAAGAACGGCAGAGGGGTGAATCTGATCCATACCCAGTATAAGGCTACGACCAGTATCACTCCTAAAGCCGCCATGACCAGGGCGAGGCGTCTGAGCTCGCCCTTAAGGTTGTGAGGTTTGCTCATAAATCCTCCAAAACAAGCTAAAAAGAGTATACCAGCATCCGGCTTGTTGTCAATGCGTATTAAGTTTTTTTATAATAGACACCATCCTTAGAATATGTTAAAATATGGGTCCGTGGGGATGACGGTTTTTGACAGGACTTTGACAACTTTCCATATGCAAGACGAGCAAGCCTAGTAGCCTCGTAAAACCTTTTGGGCATCAAAAATGCTACTGCATTTTCTAAAGTGAAGGCTGCGTTCGCTAACGCGTTCGCTCCTGCACTTGCCCTCGCTTAATTTTAAGCTAGAGCGCCGCCCCATCTTTCGCCTTAAGGATGGATCAGCGGCTTCATTTTAGGCTGCAATCCCGGTAGTTGATCTGCCTGCCGGGCCCAAGAATTCGCAGGTCAACCTTGATGATATCTCGCCCGCTCCTGTCATCAAGGATTATGAGCTGGCTAATCTTGTGAACAATGGGAAGGTGAACGGGTCCTGGACGCGGGTTAAACTCCCGCCATCTCCACCACGAACCACTTGCTTCGCTTGGGTTCGTGGCGCAGCCATGAACATAAGTAAGCGAGTGGTGAGTGCCCTGTACCGGAGCACGAAGTGCGACTGGTACGGGGCGGCTCCGCACAAAACCAAAATTAAGAGCATAACAAATGCCCATTAAATTCCATTATGTTTATATCTTACGCAGCCTTAAAGATAGGCTGTTTTATGTTGGTTATTCGGAAGACCTGAAAACCAGAGTCTACGATCATAATATGGGCAAGAACGTATCCACCAAGAGCCGTAGGCCGCTTGAACTGATATTTTACGAAGCCTTTCCAAATAAATATGACGCCCTAAAACGCGAACGCTATTTTAAGACCACCAAAGGCAAGGCAGTTCTAAAAGAAATGTTGAAAAATTTTATACACAAATAAAACACTGCCATCTAGGCAGTGTTTTAAAAAGTCCACCCGCTTGCACGGCTCTTGCGAGCCTGCCAGGGTTTCCCCTGACAAGGATATTACGTGTGGTATGCGACTGCATACGGCCCCAACGGGGAAAAGGAATAACTCCACCCTGGAACACCGTATTGCTAGCCGTGACCACCCCAACCAGCACCGCCAATAAGCACGAAGCATTAACGTGATGAGGCAGTGTTGTTATTTCTAGGAAGGCTTATATATCTTGTTTAATTCCCTATATGTGAGTAACTGGCGGGCAAAAATTGCTGTATTTATTGGGCAAACCTTTACTCTTGAAGAATGCAAACCATTTCATAAAGTAGTCGTATACTTGGTTCCAACTTTTTTCAAATTTTTCCACCATTTGGATGATATAAAAACCATCGGCTATCCGGTGGTTTTAAAATTTATTGCCATTTACAAAACGGCTTATTTAAGGTAATGTTGTAGGTTATATTGGCGTCCAATGGGAAGGGGATTTGGGTGCGAATAGGGGAAAGGAGGGCATAGTTTTGAAACACCGAAATATGTGGCGGGCGATTTCGGGGATAGAAAGAAAAGAGCTGGTCAGGCTCTTTGAGTGCCCGGTAGCGCGGGCTTTTAACGACCTGTCGATCGGCTATGGCCACCTTATGGTGTGGCGCGAGCGGTCCGGGGTTGCTGCCTTCTTGAGTGCCTTGACTAATGCGCCAAAGGTGGTAACATCGTCGGGGATCTTGTACTCGGCCTTCATGACGGCCAGCCCCACGGATTTTCCAAGCTGTTTCCGTAGACTGGGATTAGAAGGCAACGGCGTCAGTTCTTTTATATCCCTCGGCCACATATCTTGTAGTAAGGCGAGGTAGTAGAACGTGAAAAGGTAGGCCCTTCCTTCCAAGGACGCGTTGCCGCATGCCTTGCGCCAAATATCATTAATCTCCCTTTTCCTGTCGTACTCTGCTTCGGCCGCGCACCAGTCACCTTCGGGAGTGCCAGGCCTGCCCTCCTCTTTCCGTTTAAGGTAGAGGAAATAGGCCCGCACCCTAATGTGATGGAGCCGACGCTCCTCGTCGGTCATATTGTTCCACTGGTCACACGGAATCATCCAACTTTCAGCCATCCTGGGTCCTCCTTGTCTTCGGTATTAAAGCACCATAAAAATACCCTGTCAATTCATTGTTTTGGATATTGAGGTCTGGTATAATCTAAAAGCAAAATTTATGGAAAATAGCCTACAAGCAAATAGATATCTGAAATATTTTGACTGGATAGTCGGGCTGTTCGTGGCTGTGCTGATAATCTCCGAGATCGGCTCGTCCAAGATAGCGGCTTTCGGGCCTTTTAATTTTGACGGTGGCACCGTCCTTTTTCCTATATCCTATATTTTTGGCGACGTCTTGACCGAAGTCTACGGATACGCGCGGGCGCGCCGAGTAATTTGGATAGGATTTGTTTCGGTCCTGCTTTTGGCTTTGACGCTAATGATAATCCAGTATCTCCCTGCCGCTCCGGATTGGCACAATCAGCAGGCGTATCAATCCATTTTAGGTTTTGTGCCGCGCATCGTCTTAGCCAGTATCATGGCTTTTTGGGCCGGGGAATTTTCCAATTCCTATGTGTTGGCCAAGATGAAGGTTTGGACATTGGGCAAATGGCTGTGGACCAGGACAATTGGTTCTACCATAGTGGGCGAGGGGATAGACTCTTTGGTCTTTACCCTGGTCGCTTTCGCCGGGACAATACCGACTTTTGCAGTATTCAATATTATCTTCACCATTTATATCTTCAAAGTCCTGTTTGAGGTTGCGGCTACGCCTTTGACCTACGCGGTTGTGAATTATCTCAAGCGTTCGGAAGGGCTGGATGCTTTCGATGCCAAAACGGACTTCAATCCGTTCAAGGCCAGCGAAGCAACAGAATAATTATCGCGCTTTTGTAACGTCTATAAAAGCGCGAATATGGAAATTTCCACGGACAAAAGAGCGTTTGGGGTATTGCAGGCCACCGTGATAACGGCCGGATTCGTGTTCGCTATGCTGTTCGTGCGGAGCGTGTGGGTCAACCGCGAACTGAACTTGGGAATGCTACTTGGCGATATCTTATTTTTTGGCGCGGCCGGGTTGGAGTTCCTTCCGAATTGGCCTTACGAAAAAGCGGACACCAGGTATCTGGCGTCCGTTTTGGTCTTGATAGTTTCCGGGGCTCTGATAATCTTGGCGAGTTGATGGCGGGGCGGTCAGTCGTCAGCGCCCATCATTTTCCGCAGGGCCTGCATCACGCCCGCGTGCGCGATAGTCACGGACGGGTTCTGTTGGACCGCGTGCTGATATTCCTTCTCAAATTTCGTCTTGTGCTTGGAAATAGTGAGCAGTCTATGGACATATTTGAGCAGGTCACGCTTTTGCGAGGTTGAAAGCAGAATTTTTTTGTCCTGTAGTTCGTCCATGCTTACAATAAGTTCCGAAAGCTGCCTTATCCACGAGAACTCGGGATGGTCCGTGACCAGTTGGTAAAGTTTGTGGCGCGACTCTAGCTTGCCGTGCTTTTTTTCGTACGCCCGTTTCTGGTGATGAATGAGGTTCTTATGCAGTTCCAGCAGGGCTTCACGGAGTTGTCTAAGGTCGTTGTTTGTTTGGTTCTTCATAAATACGATGACGACACTAATAGTATATATTTATATTTGGGTCTTGCATAGGAAATTTTGCTACAATGTAGTAAAAGACCTATGAAATACAGTAAATTATCGACTTTTAAGATTAAGAAGATTTTGCACTGTTTTGCTAACGAATTAACGGCAGTTCA
>Ga0078972_1004193_pt1 | contig 40522 bp, 32 predicted proteins | sample YelNatPaOPGAMG01_FD_67568 | JGI IMG/M metagenome (GOLD analysis project Ga0078972, IMG submission 67568) | Hot spring thermophilic microbial communities from Obsidian Pool, Yellowstone National Park, USA - OP-RAMG-01 (SPADES assembly) (version 2) | ecosystem: Environmental > Aquatic > Thermal...
ATTAGATTCAGGAGCGGTTCACAGCAAAACATCTTGCGGTTCGGGCGCAAGCTTGATGGAGGTCAACGCTTCCGGTCTTGGGCTTCAACAGTGGAGTAAGCGGAACAGCAGAAGCATTTTACAAATGCAAACCTGCTAATTACCAGCCCCCGGCGATGATAGAATTGGTCTTTGACAATTGAATAGCCGGTCGCGAGCAGTTTCACTTGTTGATTAGAGATGCTTTTTGGAAGCCCTTAATTCCAGCATTGAAGGCGCGCAAATTTAATTCGCGCTTCTTTTGATCCTCAAAAAGTTCGGAGATGACTTGATGATATGATTCCATAGGAATGTTGAGCCACTGGCTTCCAGCTAATGCGCCTACCATTACAAGGTTCTGGGCAAGATGGTTTCCAGCGGTTTTGGCAAGCTCTGTTGCTTCTATGACAACGGATTCTTTAGCGAGGTTTTTGATCTGGTCAAAGATGAGGTTAAGGTCTGGATATTTTGCGTCTCCAGACAAGACCGAAATGGGATAATTGGGACGAGGATTAAACATAACCCTTGTTGAATCTTTTCCATACTCCAGCAAAACTCGCAAAGTTTCTAAAGGCTCAAATCCCACAATAATGTCCGCGTCTCCTTTTGGGATAAGCGGACCGAGCTGGAATACGCTTGAAAATCTAATATGACTCATAACTGAGCCACCTCGCTGGCTTGCCCCGTAGGTCTCTCCGATAGCCACTCGCCAGCCTTTTTTTATTCCTGCTGACGCAACAATCTGGGACGCAAGGATGTTCCCCTGTCCACCAACACCGCAAATAATCAGGTTAATTAAATCCTGGCTCATTTTCTCTTCCTCTTTTCAACAGCTTTTGGCACAGCTTGCTCTTCCATCTTGATTGCGCCTTTGGGACAAATTTTAACGCAGACCCCGCAACGCGTGCACACAACCTCGTCAATCGTTGCCTTTTGTTTTTGATTGTCCCAGATCAATGCAGGGCATCCGAACACCCTTGAGCAGAAGCGATTACAACCGCATTCATCTCCGATACAGATTTCCTGGTCAATGAAAACTCTGGGTTTATCCTCTTTTCTCTCTCTGCCTTCAATCAAAGCGCATTTGTGTCTGAAAATAAGCACACGAATCTCTCCTGCCTCCAGCGCATCATCCAGCATCTGCACAGCATCATCAAATTCAAACGGGTCAACCGATTGCGTCGGAATACCCATTCCCTCGCAGATTTTTTCAATGGAAAGAACATAAGCAGGTTCTCCAACCGCATTCTTTCCAGTGCCCGGATGTGGCTGAAATCCTGTCATTGCTGTTCCAGAATTGTCCAGAACAATGAAGACCATTTTCGCGTTATTGTATTTAGCGTTGACAAGTCCAGGCAAGCAGGAATGATAGAAGGTTGAATCGCCTGCAATCGCGATCACGGGCTGATGAAAGCCAGAGAGATTTCCAAGACCATTGGCGAATCCAATAGCCGCGCCCATACATTGTAATGTCCGTGACAGGTTATATCCGGTTTTGCTCACGCCCATTGAATAACAGCCAATATCTCCGATCAAAACCCCCTCTCTGTCATCTTCCTTTAGAGCATTCTTGATCACCCAGAAGGATGCGCGATGCGGACACCCTGCGCAGAACGCCCATTCTCTACCAGGCAGTTTCCACTCAACAGCCCTTTTTTCCGCATCAATAAATCTCTCGCTCCGCATATGCCGTTTCACGCCAAGAATATCTGCAAGAGCATCATAGACAATGTCCGGGGTCATCTCCCCGATCCCTGCACCCTTTGGTCCCTTGATATGACCTGAGCGCTTGGCAAAAAATTTTGGCACCGATACTCCCTGATGTAGCGCATCTGCCATCACCACTTTGAGATTGTCCTCAAGAAATGGCTCTATCTCTTCAAACACAATCACCTGACTGGCTTTTGAAAGATGCTTGCGAACAAATTGCTCCGGTATAGGCCAGGTGGTTCCGAGCTTGAGAATTCCAACCTGGTCATCTATCCCGAGCGTATGAAGCGCCTCCAAAACATAAGCCACTGAAGGTCCAGATGCCGCAATAACTGTCCCTGCATCCTCAGGTCCAACAAACTGATTAAACGGAGATTTCTCAAACTCAGCTTTTGTCTGATTAACTCGCATATGCAGAATCGGATGAAGAATGGGATGACCAACAAACCTGTCCATAAATCCCATTGCTGGCTTGCGAGTCCGCTTTGGAATCTCCCCGAGCTTTACATCACCACGCGCGTGCGAGATACGCGTCACGCTCCTCACTATCACCGGTAGCTTCACCTTCTCTGAAAGCTCAAATGCGTATTTGACCATTTCCTTGGCTTCCTCTGGCGTGCTCGGCTCCAGGAGAGGAAGCTCCGCAAGCTTCGCATGAAGCCTTGAGTCCATTTCATTAGTGGATGAATATCCTCCAGCATCATCCGCAACCACAAGAACCACTCCGCCTTTTATACCGGAAAGATTTACAGTATTGAGCACATCAGAGACCACATTGATGCCGTTTTGCTTCATAGAAGTTATAGCGCGCATACCCGCAAAACTCGCTCCACAACAGGCTTCAAACGCAACCTTCTCATTAACGCTCCATTCCGCATGATGACCGAAAATTTTAGCTGATTGCGCTAATGTCTCCTGAATCTCGCTTGATGGAGACCCAGGATACGATGCGCTAAAATCCACGCCCGCTTCAATTGCTCCACGGGCTATTGCCTCATTGCCCATCATCAATACAACCTTCCCAGGCTCATCCTTAAAAACCGGATTCATTTCTTCACTCCACTAATTGGCTTTGCGTTCGCAATCCATTCTTTCTCTTTATCTGAAATAGCAAGATACTCCCGCGCGGTTTTATCCTGAAATAGCGCTTTCACTACTCTCTGTTTTTTACCCAGCGATGCGTTTCTGAGCAATGCTTCCCGCTCTTCAGGAAATTCAGCCAGCCTGAGCGCTCTGGCTTTTTTCGCTCTCTCAACAAGTCTTCTCCCTCGCTCACTCCTTACAATCAAAGTGTTCCAGTCATCCTTCCATTCAGTGCTTCCAACGCTTAAGTCCGCAAGCTCTGCTGTAAAGTCATAACAGATATCACAGGTCGCTCTTCTCATCCCCTTTATAGGCTCAAAATCCAGTTCCTTTTTTCCCCTGCCAGTATAGACCACAAACCGATTGTAAGGTATGTCAAATTTTTTCGCCTGACTCAAATCCATTTTCTCCGCTAGATGCTCCGAAATCCTCCGATAGTCCAGAGACCACATACAAAACAAACCAACAATAAGCGCAATCCTCTCCCCTATCTCAGGCTCTACTACAATCCTCTTCCGCAAAGCCTCAACCTGGCAGGCTCTTCCTACAAATGCCAGCTTCTTACAATGCTTGAGCGAGTAATCCAGAATTTTCAGGCTGGGAGCAGAAGTGTATTTTGACCCGGCACACGCAAGAACCTGCTCCGGACCAAGAGCCAAAACAGGCTCTGGTAAAAGGCTATACCGCGTAGAATATCCAACCAGAATAGCCCCGTCAATGATTTTTTTGGAAAGCGCCCAGCTAATTAAACCAGTCACAACTCCGCCATATTGAGCCTTTGCTTGAATCTTCTTGCTAAAGGATTGCGCAAGAAAAATTCCTGTATGAGTGCCAAGCACAAAATCATCTCTTGACCTGCCAAAAACCTTTTGATTCAAATCCTCCAGGTCAAGTCTGGTTCTCGGACAAATCTCATAACATCTGCCCTCAGTTTTCCCGCAACTCTCCAGCAAAATAACCTTTTCCTTCCGAACCCGAAAATACGGGCATAACCCCAGGCACGCTCCACAAACCGTGCATAAACCCGCTTTAAGAATCTCTAACTCCAGCTCCGCTGGACCCTTGTGCAAACTTAATTGATATGCCACTTTTTAACTCCTTCTGAATAACTCCTATTTGAGTTTAATTTATGTTAGCCCTATGGTCAAACCTGCAATAAGGGGCGCAAGATCATAGCCTTGACCGCTCTTCAGCACGGTCGCGACCGGTGCAGACGCATTCAAACTGGTAAAAGGTGTAAGGTGAGTGGTGAAGGTATGATGAAAAAAGACATTATGCAATTCATCCTGGGATTTTGAAGCGGAGAGCTTTATGAAGGAGCTTGAATTCTGCGGGAAGGGTTCCGGGCTGTTCGCCATCCACATCCAGAAGCACATTTTCAGGGCTTTCAGCAAGGACTTCCTTTGCGCGCCAGTGCTCTATTTTGGGCATATAGATATGTGCGCCTGTGCGAATAGCAGTGCTTAATTTCAGCCGTTCCATAAAACTTAAATCTCCCAGGCTAACCACCTCCAGGATTCCGTCATCAATCTCAGCCATAGGCGCCACCATCATTCCTGCACCGAAAAATTTCCCATTGGCAATCGCCAGGTTGAAAATTTTTCTCTCCAGCACGGTTTTCTTGTCCAGCGTGATCGTCACAGACTGGTTTTTGAAGAACAATCCAGCGCGAGCTGTTGCCATCAGGAATGCGACTTTTCCGCCCAGAGGTTTGGATGACTTATTGACAATAGCGTCTGCCGCGCCTCCCACACCAAAGCTGGCGATATTGATGAAGTATCTCTCGGTCATTTTTCCGGAATGGTCTTTATGTCTCATCCATCCGAGGTCAATCAGTTTAAAATTTTGTCCTGCCAGATGCTTGACCGAGTGGCGGAAGTCCCTTGGCACGCCAGCTGTTTTTATGAAATCCGAGCCAGTGCCTGAGCAGATGATCCCGAACAGAGCCTGGGGGTTAATCATTTGCCCGTTTTCAAAAAAGCCGTTAACAACCTCGTTGTTTGTCCCATCTCCACCCACGCTCACAATCATCTCATAGCCATCCTTGAGCGCGGCTCTTGTCAATTCTATTGCCTGTCCGCTACGCTCTGTGAACGAGAACTGGAATTCGCGCAGAACCTTTTTCAGTTCCGCAAGAATAGAGGGCCATGCTTTTTCTGTTCTGGCTCCAGAAGAATGAGGATTAACCACCAGAAAAGTTTTCAAGTCCTTTTTCACTTTTTAGTCCTTTGGGCGCAAACACTCTTGTCTGCGTTCATTTATTTTCTTAGAGCAACTTCAGTCTCATCCTCAAACGGCTCAAGATGAATAATGACATCACTGCCAGCTATCTCGGCTTCTATTTTTTTCTTGAGGTCATGGCTCAATAGATGCGCTGTCTCAATATGTGTGTCGGGCATAAATTGAAGATGAAAGTCCACATAGATTTTGGCGCCGGACTGGCGAGTGCGCAGTTTATGATACTGGCATCTGCCCTGACAAAATTCCTGGATCAGGTAAATGAGCCTTTTTTCCATCTCTGGCTTTGCCCTGCCATCCAAGAGAGCTGGATAGGACTTGCGGGTCAGCCTATAGGCAATGCCCAGAATCCAGAGCGCAATAACCATTGAAAAAATAGGGTCAAGCAGAAATAGTTTTACGGAGAAAAATTTATCGCTGATATAAATTATTGCCAGAGTAAGAATGGCGCCTCCAGAGGTCAGGACATCACTCCACAGATGCGCGGCATCAGCTTCCAGGGCAATGGAATTTCTCTCTCTGGCAACCCTGTAAAGAAGGCGCGAGACAAAAATGTTGGCAAAAAGGGAAAAAATCATAATTGCGATTCCGATCGGGAGATTAGTGACCTCAAACTTTTTGTCAATAATTTTATGAAACGCCTGGTAAAAAATCCAGATAGACACGAGAAAAATCAAACTGGCTTCTAAGATGCCGGAGATGTTTTCAATCTTGGAATGACCATAGGGATGCTCTTGGTCCGGAGGCTGGTCAGACATTCGGACGGAGAAATAAGCGATCAAGCTGGCGAGGAGGTCAAATCCCGAATGCGCGGATTCAGCAATAATAGTCATTGAGCCAGAGAGGATTCCTATCACCAGCTTTAACAGGGCGAGAGTAAGGTTGGAAAAAACTGAGAGCCCCGCGGCTTGACTTTTGCTCAGTTTCATAACTCTTTCAAAATTTCTTCCCGTCTTTTGTTATATTGTTCCTCAGTGATCAGCCCCTGCTCATAAAGCTCTCTCAACTCCAGCAGTCTTTCTTTGACAGACTTCCCGCTTGTGGGCTGAGGTTTTTCCGGCTCAGATTTCTCCGCACGCGGCTGAGTCTTTTCCTGCTCCGGCTGGCTAACCTTTTTTTCTGGTTCAGGCTTTTTCTCTTCCTTGGTTTCCGCAGGTTTTACTTCCTCTTCCTGCTCCGCATAGGCTTTGAGGTCAATAATCAGCCAGTTTGGTGTGTCCTTGCCTTTCTTATTTTTCGCAAGCTCCATACCCTTGCCCGGAATAAGTCTGGCTGACCCTGGAAAGGCTTTGAGCGGGCTAACTATATTCAAACTAACTTCCTGACCAATCTTCTCAGAGATATTGCGGAACGCAAGATTCAATTTCCCATCCCGAACAAATGCGACTCCGTCCGTGACCTGGTCAGAGCCAAAAATAATCATCTGCCCACGATAAACCTCCAGAGAAAAATCCACCCACTGGTTGGAATTGGCTTCCTTTAATCCCTGCGCCAGATAAGGCGCAATCTGCTCAGCCTCTTCCGCTGTAAATAGGTCATATTCTTTGGGTTTAACCAGGTTTCCAAGATTGATCCAGGCGCGCTGATACCGTATGGAAGTGAGGATCGCTTGGATTTGCTCCTGAGAAATTTCCGCAGGATGCTCCAGTTTATCAATCTCTTTATCCGGTTTTGCCAGCCGAACATAACTATATTCGCCTTTATGCCAGACCCATTTGGTCTTCTCAAATAAGCTGAATCCCATGCAGAGCATAAGCGACATCATCAGCACCAAAATCCTTTTCTTATTCATTCTATTCCTCCTTTTGGGAGTTTAGCCCATATCAGACAAATGTTCAACTAAAATCAGAAAATTTGAACTTAAAGCTAACTGGAATAATTATGTTTTTATCAGTTGCCCTGTGGCTCCACTAAAGGCGCAGTTTCTTGATCAAGCGGTTTTACCTCATCCCCCTGAATTTCTCCCTGCTCTAAAGCGCGAGGCTTTCCCGTCTCCCTGTCCCATTCGTTAATCCAGAGATAGACCTCCTCAGGACTGATTTCCCTGTCCGCTATAATCTCCTGCAAAATATTATAGCTTTTCTCGTGCTCGTTTATGAATTTAATTATTCCATCCTCTTTGATTTTTCTCACCATAGCATCGTAAGTCTTTTCAAAATTCTCCCGGTCCTCTTTCGTGTTTTTTTCTGTAAGATAGCTCATAAGCTGAGGCTTGCCCTTTTCAAAAAGCATCGCTGTTAGCTCTCCGGATTTGTCATAAAAATAATATCCTCCAATACCAAGGACCAGAACAGCTAAAATAAGAAGAAGTAGAAATCCTTTCCATATAGGAGATGTCCCTGCGCCTGGCTCAACTGGCTCAGGCGCCTCTATAAATTGCTCATTTTCCGGATAATAGGGATTCATTTAATTATTTTTGCTCGTTTTTATTTATCATACTAAATTTTTTGAGTCAAAACTTGTTTATCCTGGCGTCCTTATTCATAATAATATGCCTGCTGGATGATCAAGTTAATTAACATAAGCGTATCTTTTGGCTCAGACCCTATTCTGGATGATGTTAGCTGGATGCTGGGAGACCAGGACCGGGTGGGGCTTGTTGGAGAGAACGGTTCTGGTAAATCCACGCTGTTAAAAGTAATGGCGAGGGAGATTCAGCCTGAGCGCGGGGAGATAGAGGTTGCTCGGGGTCAGGAGATAGGGTATCTACCTCAGAGCGGGGTTGTTCATAGCGGCGCCACGCTGGAGCAGGAGATGCGGAAGGCGTTCAAGTCCATTCAACAGCTTGAGGCTGAATACCAGTCTCTGGAGCACAGGCTTGGGAAGGAAGATTTATCAGAGGAGGAGCGGAATCGCCTGCTTTACAGGATGAGCGAGTTAATGGACCAGTTCCGGATACGGGGTGGTTATGAGCAGGATGCGCGGATTGGAAGGGTTTTGAAGGGCTTGGGCTTCAGTGAATCGGAATGGCAAAGACCAGTTGATGAATTTTCCGGCGGATGGCAGATGCGGATTGCGCTTGCGAAGATATTGATTCAGGAGCCACAGGTTTTGCTTCTTGATGAGCCCACTAATCATCTGGACCTGGATGCGCGGAACTGGCTGGAGGAATTTTTGAAGAGCTATCCGTATTCTTATTTAGTTGTTTCGCATGACCGATACTTTCTGGATGTAACGGTTGATAAGATAGTTGAGATAGATGGAGGAAAGCTCACAAGTTTTTACGGGAATTACTCTTATTATTTTGAGGAGAAGCAAAAGCGGGTTGAGGCGCATCAGCGCGCTTATGAGAAACAGCAGGAAGAGATCGCGCGGATTCGTGCGTTCATAGATAAATATAAGGCGGATAAAAAGCGGGCGGGACAAACCAGAGACCGGATGAAGCGTCTGGAGAAAATGGAGCTGATTGAGGCTCCGCGCGCAACCAAGCCGGTCCGGTTTAAATTTCCAGAGCCACCGAGAGGTCCACACGATATGGTTGTTCTCAAGGATATTGTTGTTAAATATGGGGATTACATTGTGTTCAATGGAGAGAACCTGATCCTTACGCGTGGAGAAAAGGTTGCAGTGGTGGGTCCAAACGGTGCTGGCAAGTCCACTTTAATGGCTGTGCTTTCCGGAAGGAAACCTATTGATGGCGGGGTCCGCAAGGTTGGGGACACTGTCAGGATCGCGTATTTTGGACAGGATGCTGGTGAGGAGCTAGACCCAGAGGACACGGTTTATGAGGCGATTATGAAGGATGCTCCATTTGAGATGATTCCTAGTTTGCGGGGTCTGCTTGGCGCGTTTTTGTTCAGCGGGGATGACATAGAAAAGAAGGTTAAAGTGCTTTCTGGAGGGGAAAAATCAAGGCTGGCTCTGGCAAAACTTCTGCTCAGACCTGCGAATCTTTTGTTACTGGACGAGCCAACCAATCATCTGGATTTGCGCGCAAAAGAGGTGTTGATGAATGCGTTCAGGGATTATACCGGGACTTTGATTTTTGTGGCGCACGATAGATATTTTATGGAAGATTTGCCAGACCGGATTATTGAAGTGAACAACCACAAAATTACAAGCTACCCCGGAGATTACACGGACTATCTTTACGCCAAGGAGCGCGAAGCCAGGTCTGCAGTGGCAAATGCATCCCTTGCCCAAACTCCTGCTCCTGAACCAGCGCATAAAAGCTTAAAAGAGGAAAAGCCTAAAGAAAAAGATGAGCGGATTCGGCTAAGGGAGGAAGAGAAAGTCAGGACACGGCTTTTGCAGAAGCGGAAGAAGCGATTGGAGGAGTTGGAGAGCCTGATTGAGCAGGCTGAAGGAAATCTGAAAAAGATTGAGCAGGAAATGTTCAGCCCTGCAATTGCGTCCAATTACGCGAAGATTATGGAGCTGACCATTGCCAAAAAGGATCTGGAGCAAAAGCTGGAATCTCTTTATCAGGAATGGGAAAAGCTCCAGGATGAAATCTCTCGGGCAGAATCAGAGGCGGGATATAAACTAATTAAAAAGCAATAACCTATTGAACTCAATCACATTTATGGTATAATCCTGTATGAGTGATTTAAGTGAAAACAATCTCCAAAAACTTTAGCTCTCAAGTCCTGTTAATAGTTTTATTTCTATTTTTTTCTGCTGTGAGCGGGTGTTTGTCTGGTGATGATGAATACGATATACAAATCCCTTTACCAAATCCTCATCATCCTGGACCCAAGCCCGGTCATCAAATCGCCAGACACATAATTCTTTTTATTGGCGATGGTATGTCTCTTGAAAATGAGATTGCATTAAGCAGGTATCTTTATGGAAAGGATTATAAGCTCAGCTGGCACTCATTTCAGTATCAGGGCTATGTCTCAACCTGGGATGTTTCTTCCTACAATGTTTATGCAAGGAGACTGGGAGCGCAATTGTATGATGAGCTAAATTTTATGCCAAGCATTGGTTATGACCCTTCTCAAGGCGGAATAGCCCCTTATCCTTTAGACACTAATGGCGTTCTTTCTTACTTCCTGATAGCGGCAACAGATTCCGCATCTGCGGCAACCGCGCTTGCCACAGGCTTTAAGACCGACTCTGGAAACATCTCCTGGTTAAGAGGCGACCCTGTGAATGGTCAGCTTGAGACCATTGCGGAGAAAATCCGGGCGCAAAAGGGATCGGCAATTGGCGTGGTCTCTACAGTGCCGTTTAATCACGCCACTCCTGCGGCTTTTGTTAGCCATAACACATATCGCGGGAATTACTCGCAGATAGGAGAAGAGATAATCAATATAACAAAGCCAGAGGTTGTAATAGGTGGGGGCCATCCGAACTGGAATACAGCTTATGTTAGCTCTGCGCTGATTGATGCTTTACGCGCCTCACCGGATTATGTTCTGGTTGAGAGGATAGCAGGCGAAGATGGAGGAAAGAATTTATTTAATGCTGTTAAAACCCTGCCTCGGGACAAAAAGCTGTTTGGTTTATTTGGAGGCAGTGGTGCGAACTTTGAACCGCCTGTTCCATCTGACACCCCTGGTTATCCATCTTTTACTATCAATACTGAGAACCCTTCTCTTGCAGAGGCTACGGAAGCGGCTTTAAGGGTTTTAAGTCGTGACCCTGATGGTTTTTTCCTGATGGTTGAGGGCGGTGATATAGATTGGGCAAATCATCAAAACAATTTTTCGTATATGATTGGCGCAATGTGGCAGTTAGAGGAAGCTGTGCAACGCGCAATAGAATTTATAGAATTGCCAGGGGATGATATAGACTGGACTAATACCCTGATGATTATTACTGCTGACCACGCAACTGGAGCAATGAGATTGAATGACTCTCTTGCTCTTGGCAAGGGAGATTTGCCAGAGCAGATAGGAACAAGTTATCCGAATGGAGAAGTTCAATATAATAGTGGAAATCATACAAATGAGCTGGTCACTATTTATGCCAGGGGCGCGGGGATAAATTTGTTTCTTGAATATGAGGGAACATGGTATGAGGGAACAAGGATCATTGATAATACGCAGATATTTCAGGTGATGATGAGATCAGCAGAACTGGAGTAGGCGCTTTATAATAAAAAGAAAGAGAGGCTCATTATTTGAAATGAGAAAAATTATATTAAGGATTTGCGTTCCGGGCTTTATCCTGCTTTGCTTTTCAGGTTTTTCCCAGGAAGGTTCTTCTATAAGCTCTGGTGTATTTTCTGTTCTCACTTATAATGTAGCGGGCTTGCCAGAGCCATTAAGCGGGTCTCAGCCTATAATCAATAGTCCCCAGATCAGCGAAAAGCTGAATAAGTTTGACATTGTTCTTTGTCAGGAGGATTTTGCGTATCACCGTCTTCTTATTTCCAGGGCAAAGCATCCATATATTGCGGATTCTGACAAGGATTCCACTGTGGGAGATGGCTTGAGCCGTTTTTCCATATTTCCGTTTAGCGAGGTTAAGCATATTGACTGGGAGAAATGCTGGGGATATTTGAATTACGCAAGCGACTGTATGACCAAAAAAGGGTTTGCGGTTGCCACTCATAAAATAGCCCCGGGCGTGGAGATAGACATTTACGATCTTCATCATGATGCTGGCGATTCCAGGAAGGACCTGGAGGCAAAGGCAATCAATAGCTATCAACTGATCAAATATATCCAGGAGCATTCTGCTGACAAGGCAGTAATCGTTGCAGGGGATTTCAACCTGGAGCGGAAGGATGTGATTGAGAATTTAATTCTGGAAAAGTTTGAGAAAGAAACCGGGCTGGTTGACGCGTGCGAGGGAAAGGGAGACTGCCTGGATCAGATTGACCATATTTTTTACAGAGGCAATGACAGGATAAAACTAAAGGTAATTGAGTATAAGGTGGAGATGGAAACCTTTAAGGGCAAATCAGGAAATCAGCTCTCTGACCATCCAGCGGTTTCCGCGCTTATTAGATGGGAGCTTGTGCAATAATCATTCGCTCAGCTTTTCCAGGATAGCTTAAAGTTTTTCCCGGTTACAATGTCTTCAGACACGAGCGGGACTTTGCCAGATTCTGGTAGCATCACTTTCATTGGACATCCTTTAATAAGGTCTTTTTCAATATCCACGCCCGGCATTACTTCCATTAGCTCCATTCCTCTTTCAGTGAGCTTAAAAATTCCCACATTGGTGCAGTAATAAGCCTTTTTCCCGTGCTTGAGCGCCTGTTTTCCGCTACAGGTTATCTCATCAACTTTATCCACGAACTTTGGAATTCCGGGTTTGATGATTTTAAGTTTTCCGTTTTCAATACTCATCTGTGCATTTGCCATCCAGGAGCCGACAAAGACCATTGTTTTCGCGGCCGCTACAAGGTCGGGAAGCCCTCCTCCCCCAACATAATTTATCGGACCCTCTCCGCGCTTTGAAACATTGATATTACCTTCAGAATCCGCCTGCAATAAACCCAGAATCGTGGTGTCTAATTTTTCATAGCATAAATGAAAAATCTGTGCAGAGGTGAGGATTTTCTGCGGATTGATCGCGGCTCCGAAGAAAATGCCCATTGCTGGCAGTCCTCCAAGTGCGCCGGTCTCAACCAGGAAAGTTACATCTTGATAAAGTCCTTCTTCATAAATCAACCTGCAGACCTCCTCTGGCAGGCCAACCCCGATGTTCACAAGCGCGCCTTTTGGAACCACCCTCGTGAATAAATCCGCAGTCATTCTCGCAAGCGCCAATTCCACCGGGGTGCGCACCGGAGTGATCTTCAGAGTGTTGTTTACAAACTTGAGCTTCTCAACCGCTTCGTGAATATCCTCGTTTGCGCCCTCTGTGAACATTTTCCAGTAGCGCCGGAATGGAATAGAGCCTGTCTGCTCAACCATTGGATTAACAACAATAGCATCCACTTTATCCGCAGGCACGAAAATTTCCTTCTCTTCCCTGGGAATAATTGATGAGACCGCTACAAGAACCTTGCCGTTATTTCGCTTCGCGGCCATAGATGATTCATAACTTTCAGTCACGCAGGACATATGTCTCTTATATATATTCCCTTCCTCGTCCGCGTATCCTGCTGTGAATATTGCGACATTTATCTTTGGAAATCTGTAGCATAGTTTATCTTCTACAACTGTAATAAAACTCTCACCAACGCCTTTGACCACAGGAGAACCTCGGTCAACCCTGGGGTCTAGCGTGGTTCCGACTCCGGTTCCAGTGATGATGCAATCCTCTCCTCTGGCTTGCGCTTCCAGCAAAAAAGCCTCAACGCCTTGAGGCATCCGATGAGCCTCCAGCTTGCCCTCCTGCGCCAACTTAAGTTGCGCCTTAAAGGTTTCTAAATGACCTCCGATCCAGCGCTTTATGATTCCCTCAATCCCTATCTCCTCCATTGTTCCTGGAATTCTTCCCCTGCCTCCCTGCGCTCCCACAGTTATCCAGGTCAAATCGCGTGGATGTCCCTCTGCAAGGAATCTTTCCTTAAGAGCCCAGAAAAATATGGAACAACGGGCATTGGCGGCCATTCCTGACGAGATAACACAATCGCCATCTTGAATCAGCTTCACTGCCTCTGCCGCGGACATAAACTTGGGGTTGGTAAGCCAATCAGGTTTATAATTGCTATCATGCTTGCTCCAGTTAAGCCGCCAGCGCAAAATATGTAATAACAGTTCAGCCTTTGTTAATATATTCATCTTATTTCTCTCCTATGATGTCTATTTTACCGATAAGTAGCTTCTGTTTGCAAACAGGCTATGAAGATGAGAGAATTATGCGCTATATCAAAATAAAACCTGGAGGCAGGCGAGTTAAAGATCCACTGACAAATTCACTGCCCTTTATGTCAGCTCCAACCCGCCTGCCTCTCAAGTGGGATCGGCAAATCATTTCTTGTTAAAATCTTCAAACATCGCAGTTGATTTTTTTATTTTCAAATTCCTTCGCATGGTCTCAGTGTTCTCTCTCATGCGGCAAATTTTTCCAGAGCGCATGTCAGCTTGGTGTCAACCTCTCCTCCCATTGCAACCACCACAAGCTCGGAAATATCATAAACCGTCATTTTGTCATCCAGGTTCAAAATTTTCAGCGCATCATCCAGCATATGAAGGCAGTAAATGCAACCAACAGTTATTAAATCTGCTCCTGTTTCATTCGCTTCCTTGGCTCTGGTCACATTCAGCCGTTCTCCGCCTGGGATGTCCATCCAGTAATGTCCTCCGCCTCCGCCGCAACATCTTGCCTTCTCGCGATTATTTTTCATCTCAACGAGTTTTAATCCCTTAATCGCAGAAAGAATCTGGCGCGGCTCATCATAAATATCATTATATCTTCCCAGATAACACGGGTCGTGATAGGTGACAGTCCTTTCAATCGGGACCGGGAATTTAATCCTTCCCTCTTTTAATAGCTGTGCAATCAGCTCAGTGTGATGAAGCACCTTAAATTTCGCTCCAAACTGAGGATATTCGTTACGGAACACATTAAAGCAATGCGCGCAATGCGCAACCAGATATTTGAACTTCCTGCTCTGAATAGTTTGAATCTGACTCTTGACAATAGTCTGAAAGATATTCTCATCTCCAAGCGCACGCGCCGGGTCTCCACAGCACTGCTCATCTTCTCCAAGCACTCCTAGCTTAAGACCCGCTCCCTGCAAAATCTTCAGAACATTATACGCAACCTTTTGCTTGCACAAATCATAAGTAGTGCAACATCCAATCCAGAACAATACATCGCATTCCTCTCCCGGACCAACCACAGGAATTTGCGCCTCTTCTATCCATTGCTTGCGAGCCTCCTGTGGTCCAAACGGGTTTCCTGTCCGCTCCATTGTCTTCAAGGCAATGCTTGCGTCCTGCGGAAGCTGTCCACGCATCATTACTTCTGCTCTTCTGAGCTCCATCATTTGAGGGATATGCTCAATCCTGGCTGGGCACACATCCATACACGCCCTGCAGGTCCGGCATTCCCAGATAGTTTGTTGGTCAATAGCATTCCCTACAATCAAAGGCGGTTCCTCTTGGTTCTCTGCGGACTCATCTTTAGAGCCGTTTCCGTTTCCTTTAGTAATCATTTTGTTGTATTCCTGCCAGGAGAAATTTTTTAAGTCCTGGATAAATTTTTTGGGTGAAAGAGGATGCTGATTAAGATATGCTGGGCAAACATCCTGGCATCTGCCACACCGGATACACGCATCATAATCCAATCTCATCTTCCATGTTTGTTCCTTAATAGTGCTCACGCCAACATTGAAGTTCTCAGCGGCTTTTTCATCATTAAGAAGAGCTTCTATGTCCACTCTTGGTAGACCGCCTTTGGGCTCCAGGGAGCTAAGCAAAACATTGGCAGGAAGAACAAGTATATGAAACATCTTGGTATATGGAAAAGCCGCGATAAAAACAAAAAGCACAGCAAAATGAAACCACCAGATAGATTGATAAACCCTGATGACACCAGGTTCGCTCATACCTCCTACAAACAAAGAAACTAGATAACCGATTGGAGAGAACATTGCCCACTGGTCATTTGTGTAGCGAATCCTGATACCTTCCAGCAAAAATCCAGTGCATGCGGATACAAAGAGCAGGATAATGAAAAACGCGTCATCCCATTTATTGTCCAACCGGTCTGGCTTCATTATATATCTTCGGACAGCGGCTATAACCAGACCCGCTAATAAAGCCAAGCCTGCAAGGTCTGCTAAAATAGTAACAAAAAGATAAAACGGACCGTGATAGATTCTTATATGAAAGTCCACATCCAGAAAAACCACTGCGGTTGCAAACATCAGCGCCAGAAACGACCAGAAGATCAGGACATGCATAATTCCGGGAAACGGGTCTTTGAGCACGCGTAATTGCGCGGGGATGTCCCAGAGGAACAATTTAATTCGTGTCCACCAGTTATTGAACCTGGTTTTGTCTGGTTGAGCAGAAAACCAGAATTTAAATTTGCGATAAATCCCATAAATACAAATCCCAAGTGCGATAAGCGCAAAAGGATAAATCATAAATTTGTATGGAGACTCTATATGCCAATACATAGCACGATGCGCAACATTAGCCGCAACATTCATTTCCATTTTCATTACCTCCCTTTCGTTATTTTCAGCGAGGCATTAAGCCAGCCTTATCTTACGCGGCATTAAGCGTATGCTTGGCGCGAGTTTGCGCCTCTGCCTCTTTTCGCATCCTCTCCGCAAGAACACCCATATACCGATGTCTAACCATCTGACTCAAACAGTCCCAGAGGTATGAGGCGCATACCAGTTGAACCCCCTTCTCATCAAGTTTCCTTAAAAAAGGCTCCAGGTCTTTCCTCTTCCTGCTCAGCGCCCATACGCGCTCCACAATCACTGCATCTATATCTGTCCCTGCATTCATCGCTTGTTTAACCCCGGGCTGATTCATAAAGTCTTCCCTGTACTTCTCGTCCTCGTAGATGCCAACAAGCTCTATGTTCTCTCTACGGGCATAATCAATAATCCGCTGTTTCTGAAAATCCCTGGAAATACTCATGTCTGTGCCCAGAATAGGGATGTCAACCACATAACCAACTGCTCTTTTTACCTTTTTCATCTTACTACCTCCTTTCAGAAACGCAGACCACTATTGTCTGCGCATACATTTAAAATCTACGCCGCCTTTTGTCTGTGCTTTGCATCAGCTTTGGCTCTAGCTAAAGCGTGCATCTTGTCTCCCAGCTTTTCAGAATAACGATGCCTAACCTGCTGGCTCACACAATCCCAGAGAACCGAAGTGGCGATCAGAGGAACTTTTCTCTCATCCAGTTTTGAGAGAAATGCCTCCAATTCCTTCATCTTCCTGCTCAATGCCCACACGCGCTCAACTAAAACAACATCAAACTGCTCCTTACAATTGCAAAGGCTCTGCACACCAGGACGGCTCATACAATCTTCCCCCCAGCAATCATCCTCATAAATGCATACAAGCTCCAGGTTTTCCTTCTCTGCATATTTCAAAATCCTTAACCTCTGGTCCTCCTTGCTGATAACCAACCCAGAATCACTTACCGGGATGTCGCAAACATATCCAACCGCTCTCTTCTTTCCTTTCATCTTATTGCCTCCTTTCATTTCAATTATTTTTTTCATTTTCACTAAAAAGATACATCAAACTCCGTGCCAAAATTAAATTTTACCTAATTCTAAAAATTCAATATTCTTATAAGTTGTTGTTTTTTAATAAAATTACTTAAATAATTTGCTTAAACATTTACGATTCATCTGGTTGAAAAAACCCCATCTCTGTATCATTTTTTTATACTTTATTGACAAATTAAAGACAAAACCACCCATTTAACATATTGATTTTATTACATTTTTATAATAAAACAGGGATTTTTAAAAAAGTTTATGCTGATTCGTTTATGTATCTTAAAATGATACAAAGCTTGACAAAGGCAAATTTTTATGTAGACTATAGATTATGTCAGAGCGAGGCTTATTTCCGCCCACTGAAGAAGAGTTATTATCCAGGCTGAACTGGTTTGTAAAGCTTCGCTGGTTATTTTTATTAGGTCTAGCCGGGGTTTTGTTTTTTGCCTACAAGGTTTTCCAGATTCGGTTTCATATTTTATCTCTTGCGATTATAGGCTCAATTGTTCTGATTTATAATCTGGGATTTTTTTTACTACATAACTGGATAAGGAAGAAGCCAGGTTTTGAGATCACCCAGCGGAGATTGCGGATTGAAGCAAATCTCCAGATTGGATTAGATTTGCTTTGCCTGGTTTTTCTGATTCATTATAGCGGTGGGATTGAAAACCCGTTCGTTTTTTTCTTTGTTTTCCATATGATCCTTGGCTCAATCCTTCTCACTGGCAGGGACATTTATTATCAAGCCGCGGGCGCCACTGGTATATTATTTTTGCTCCTTGGTTTATCTTATTTTAAGAAAATAAACCATTACCATATGGCGGGGTTTGCCTCGGATGAGCTCTGGACAAATGTGCCTTATATCTGGGCAGGAGTGGTGTCGTTTCTGGCAACGATCTTTATGACTGTATATATGACCAATTCTATTGCCCGTAGTTTGCGCAAGCGCGAGCAGGAACTGTTTTTGACAAAAACCCAGCTGGAGAAAAAGTCTCAAGAGTTGGAGCAAGCCAATCAGGAATTGATAAAGAAACAAAACCTGCTAATTCAGTCTGAAAAACTAGCGTCTCTTGGGAAACTTTCTGCTGGGGTAGCTCACGAGTTGAATAGTCCGCTTACTGGCATTTTAAGTTTTTCGCATTTCATCAAAGACCATTGTGCATCTGATGAGCAGGTTCAGCAGGATATTGCAGTGGTTATCCGCGAGACCGAGCGGTGTAAGAAGATAATCAAAAGCCTTCTGGACTTTGCGCGTCAAAGCCAGCCTGAGAAAAAGCGGGATGATATATTAAAAACATTGAATAAAACCCTCTCTTTAGTGGAGAACCACAAGGATTTTAAGAACATAGAATTTGTGAAAAATTTGCCAGAGCAATTGCCGATGATTTTATTTGACCGGGACCAGATTCAACAGGTATTTATGAACCTGATTGTGAATGCGCAGGAGGCAATGGCAGGGAAAGGAACTCTTCGGATTAACGCGGGTATCAGCGCGGATGGGAATTATATTGAGATTTCTTTTCAGGACACTGGTTCAGGGATTAGCGAGGAAAACCTGCGCAAAATTTTTGACCCATTTTTTACGACCAAGGAAAAAGGCACGGGACTGGGATTGAGTATCAGCCTGGGTATTATTGAAAATCATGCGGGCAAGCTAGATGTTCAGAGCGAGCCAGGCAAAGGGTCAACATTTACTGTCAAATTGCCTCTTAAATTAAAGGAAGAGAATGGAGCGAGCTGAAATGCCAGAAGTTAATGTAATGGTTGTTGATGACGAGGAGGTTGTGCTAGCGAGCTGTGAACGCGCGCTCAAAAGTCAGGGATACAATGTTGAGCTTGCGCAGAGCGTGGACTCTGCGCTTGAGAAGATGGAGAGCAAGGCGTTTGATGTGGTGATTGCAGACCTGGTGATGCCGAAAAAGGGCGGAATGGAGTTGTTAAAGATTATCCGAGAAAAATATCCACAGGTTCAGGTAATTATGATTACCGGGTACTCATCTATCAATACAGCTGTGGAGTCCATCAAGCTCGGAGCGTTTGATTATCTTAGCAAGCCATTTGCTCCTTCTGAACTCGTTCTTACGGTTAAGAAGGCATTAGAGGAAAAAGGACGACTTGTTCCTCCATATATTTCTGACCAGGAGCTTCCGGGTCAGATGATCTTTGAAAATATCATTGGCAATAGCCCCAAGATGATTGAAGTGTTTAAGTTTGTGAGCAAGGTCGCGGCAACAGACACCACTGTGCTTATAATCGGAGAATCTGGCACAGGCAAGGAGCTGGTTGCACGCGCCATTCATAATAATAGCAGGAGAAAGGATAATAATTTTGTTGTAGTTGACTGCCTTACACTCACACCAACGCTTCTTGAATCAGAGCTGTTCGGTCATGTTAAAGGCTCGTTCACAGGCGCGGTCTCTACAAAAGCAGGATTTTTTGAAGTAGCCAATCACGGGACATTGTTCCTTGATGAAATAGGCGACCTGAGCTTTGACCTCCAGGGCAAATTACTCAGGGTCATTCAGGAACGCAAATACACCCCGGTTGGAGGCACAGAGTCAAAGGAAACGGATATCCGTCTCATTGCCGCGACTAATAAGAACCTTAAGAAAATGGTTGAGGCTGGCACTTTTAGAGAAGACCTGTTCTATAGGCTTTATGTTGTGCCTATTTTTCTTCCACCTTTGCGGGAGCGCAAGGAAGATATTCCGCTCCTGATTGATTATTTTATAAAAAAATTTTCAGAAAGACTTAAAAAGCCTGTGCCAAGAGTCTCTGAGAAGGCAATGAAATGTCTTCTTAATTATCGCTGGCCCGGGAATGTCAGAGAACTTGAAAATACCATTGAGCGTGCTGTTGTTAGTTTTGAGGGAGAGGAGATACAGCTCTCTGATTTGCCTGAACATATTCAAAAAGAGGCAGGAGCCCCCTGTCAGATTCCAAACACGATTGATGAGCTGAAAAAATTAAAAAAACAGCTTCGCGAAAAAGCCGTTGAAGATATTGAAAAAGAGTTTGTGCTTAATGTACTCACCCAGCATAACTTCAGCGTTGCAGAATCTGCAAAAGCCGTGGGAATGCAGAGGACCAACTTCTACCGCCTGATCCGAAAATACAATATAAAACTACCAAAATCAGAAGAAGAGAAATTTGAAAGACAACAGGAAGACTAGTTAAAAAAATTCTGCCTTAATTTCCCTTATCAAGGGTTGTTTGTTGTTCAGTTGACCAGCAGGCTATAAATTACTTATGAGGATCGCCTCGCATATCTGAATGCCGAGCCTGAACCTTGATTCCGGGGTCAAACCTGCAGGGCTTGTTGCCCAAATCCATTTGCTCTGATTCTGAGGTCAAACTCAGACATTATACATCTCTCGCAAGAATTTCAATTGAAAATTATCGGGGCTGAGCCTATCACTCTTTGCAAGAGTGACAGGACGCCAGAACAAGGTTGTTCGTAGACAAAAGTGCGTGCGGAACTCACACGCGTGTCCTGTGCGTCTTGTTTAGGGGGGCATTTTATCATTATTTAAGCGAGTGAACATAAATTTTCGCCTGGTCCAGGTCTGCGGATTTTTTAAAGAGGACTCCGAGGTATGGGACATATCCGTCTTTGCCCAGGTCTTTTGCACGGAATTCCGGGTCGGAATGTAATGCGCGTATCCAGTTGATGAGTTCTCTGGTGGATGGTTTTTTCTCAACATTTGGCACCCGGCGAAGGGAGTAAAAGGTGTTGATAGCTGACTGGGCGAGGTTTTTGTCAATGTCCGGGAAGTGTGCGCGGACAATTTTATGCATCATTTCCGGAGACGGGAACGCTATGTGGTGGAAGTTACAGCGACCGAGGAAAGGGTCAGAGAGGTCTTTTTTAGCGTTTGATGTGATGATGACAATTGGTCTGTGTTTGGCTTTGATGGTTTTGTCAATTTCTATAATGTCAAAAGTCATCTGGTCCAGCACATCCAGGAGGTCGTCTTGGAAATCTGTATCTGCTTTGTCAATTTCGTCAATCAGGAGCACGGTTTTGGTGTCTGCTGTAAACGCCTGTCCTATCTTTCCCATCCGGATATATTCCTCAATGTTCTTGACATTGCGCTTGGAGTCCCCGAACCGGGCGTCGTTCAAGCGAGTGAGCGTGTCATATTGATAAAGCGCGTCCACTGCCTTCATATTGGACTTGACATTTAGCACGATTAGCGGAAGACCCAGGTCCTCGGCAATAGCGCTTGCGAGCAGAGTTTTTCCAGTGCCTGGCTCTCCTTTTAGAAGAAGAGGCATCTCCAATGCAATGGTGATATTCACTATCTTGCGAAGCTCCGGGTCCAGCACATAAGTTTTGGTTCCTTCAAATTCCTTTAACTTCTGGCTCTCTTTCATCATTCAAACTCCATAATCAAGTTCTTAATTGAAAAATAACATCTAGCGCGCTTGAGCGCAAGTGGCATTAACTTCTGGAGAAAAAAACATCTCTGGGCATACTAATAGCGTCGCAGTCAAATCTGCCCGGAAATTAGCTAGGGGCTTATTGAATACGCTTTCTTAACGCCGTTCGCCGCGGCCTGCGCCGCCACCCTTGCGCTCTGTGCGAGGACGCGCTTCGCTGACATTCAAGGTGCGGCCCTTTAATTCGGTACCATTGAGGCCTGCGATCGCGGCTTGAGCTTCAGACTGGGTAGGCATTTCCACGAAGCCAAATCCCTTGGAGCGTCCTGTTTGTCTGTCCTTGATGACATTGGCAGACGCAACCTGGCCAAACCTTGCAAAAGCATCCCGCAACTCCTCGTCGGTGACCTCATACGACAAGTTCCCTACATAGATGTTCATTTCTCTTCCTTCTTCTCCTTTCCTTTCTCAGGAATATATCCTGATGAGCGAAATCATAAGGCATTTTGTCCAGGCTGTCAAATGAAGCGCCCTGCCAGCAAGTCTAATTCCTGTTTTGCCCCAAAACCTTCAGGCTATGGATTTTCACTAATTTATTTTTTGGCACGCTTGCCATGGTCAAAAGCGCTTTTGCCACCAATGTTTCTGTCTTGCGATTCAAGCAAAAAATTTCTGATTCAGCTACCAGGATTTGTTTGCCCGGCTTTATAACCCTGGCACGGCATTCCAGAAAATCACCAAGCGCAGGTTTTAGAAAATTGATTTTATATTCAATGGTAAGAATTCGGCGAGTGCGTGGAACAAGGGTATAAGAGGCATAGCCTGCGGTATGGTCTGCGAGCGTCGCGATCAAGCCAGCGTGAACAAAACCGTCCTGCTGAAGATGATGCTTCCTCAGTTTGACCCGCGTAATGAATTTCCCAGGCGCAATCTCCACCGGGATCAATCCGATATACTCAGTAAATCCCTGCACAGCGTCTTGGGTCAATAATTTCAAGTTTTTCCGATCCGGCATCCTTAATCCTCCCGCGCGAGCGTGCTTACATATCAAATTTGAATTAATTTTTATCAAAATACAACTTTTGAGTTATAAAGACAATTCGCCTCAATTTATCTCCGCATCAGGGCTTAAAACTTTTTGCGCTTGACAGGGGTTTTGGAAAAAGCTATATTATAGGCACTGATTTAATAGGTAATAAAAGAAATAAAACAAGGAGGTGAACAAATGAAAAGGATAGCATTGGTGATTAGCGTGGTTTTTGTGGGGGTCGCGTTGTTTTTGGTCGGATGCGAGAAGCCCACTGCGGAGCTAGAGAGAGCGGAGAAGGCTTTGCAAGCCGCAAGAGATGCTGGAGCAAAAGAGCTAGCGCCCTCGGATTACACCGCGGCGGAGAATAAGCTGAATGAGGGCAAGGAGCTGATTGACAAAATCAAATACAACAAAGCCAAGACAGCTCTGGAAGAGTCTGCACAGTTGGCGGAGATTGCTCGGCAGAAGGCATTATCTGCAAAAGCCCAACCTGCGACTCAACCCCCGGTAGAGGCAAAGAAGGTTGAAACCCCAGCCCCAGCGCCAGCCCCAGCGCCAGCAAAATCTGGCTACTCTGATTACACGGTAAAAAAGGGTGATTGTCTCTGGAATATCTCCAAAAAGGGAGACATTTATGGAGACGCTTACCTCTGGCCACTGATCTATGATTCTAACAAAGACCAGATCAAGGACCCAAACCTGATCTATCCCAAGCAGGTCTTGAAGATCAAGCTGGATGCGACTGACGAGGAAAAGAAGTCAGCACGCAAAAGGGCAGGAGCGGGAAAATAAGGAAACCTGAACAAGCAAGAAAGCCGGGTCTTGATTTTGAGACCCGGCTTTTATTTTTTATTCCAGGAACATTTATATACGACCATTTCATCGCCAGCGCAGATTATGTTATCTGTTAAGCGTGCTGAATAAACCGGCTGGAAGAATTTAGTATTTTCCGCAATTTGCGGATACCAGTTTGGAAAAATCAGCAGATACGCTGGCTTTTTTTCCAGAATATAGCTCAGGGTAGCGCGGTCGCGAGCCTCGCTCGGAATCCTCATCCCTTTTACTTTCTCCAACAACTCCGGGTTAACCAGACCAACAAGGTCAAGGGAAGCGCGCTCAGAGATATAAAAAATCGCGCCTATATCATTCGCCGCGATCAAATCTCCGGGCTGAGTGTTTTGTTTGAGCCAGTATCCCAGCTTAACCTGCATATCCTCTATATTCTTGACGCATTGCGCAGTGAGCCTGGGCCAGGAATAAAGAGTTATAGTAGAACCCCAGATGATTATTACCAGGCTGAAAATTTGCTGGAGCCTTAGCGAAAATGTTTTGCCGATTCTTGACCCGGCAATTTCCAGAACCCACTTCCATCCGTAAAGGCTCAGCAGAACGAAAAACGGCAGGACTGGGATCAGATACCGCTGAAAATGATACTTGATCGGCGCCACGAAAAAGCTCACGAGCAAATATCCGACAGGCAAAAGCCACAATAAGAAATTCCTCCTTTCCTTTTCAGAGCCTTGAACCAGCTTAACTATGAAAACAAGACACCCCACTGGAAGCGCCAGATGGAGTAAAAAATGGTCGTGATAAAAAAATTCAATAACGAGACGCAGATAGTCCCAGCTTGTGCTCAAGCTGAATGGAAGTCTGGTTGCTGAAAAAGTGTTTGGAGTAAGATGTCCGGTTGTAAAAAACGAAAATAAAGGATACGGCAGAGCAAAAACCGAATAAGCTATCCCGGAGAGCCAGGGAATATGAGAAAAGTGAAACTTTTTCTCCTGAACAATTTTCTCCAGCACAACCCAGTCCAGCAGAACAAAAATAAAAAACAGATGACCCTCTGGACGCGCATTGCTCGCCAAGCCAAAAATCACTCCAGCAAGCAGGCTCAGCCTGCCCCGCTGTTTATCCCGCAGATAGACCAAAACCCCGAAAAGCGTCAAAAAGCTGAAAAGGGTTATCTCCATCCCGCTTGTCGCGCCCCAGAGCATCCTCCCTGTGAAAATAACCACCAGCGCATAAGCGAGCGAGAGCCATTTGTTTTCAAAAAATTTCTCCGCCACAAGAAAGGCAACAAGCCCTGTCAGGACATAAAAAATTCCTCCCAGAATCAAACTTACAGCAAGCAGGTTTTTATAAAAAACTCCCACTCCAGCAATTAAAAGCACCCAGAGCGGAGATGTATCTCCCGGGGTAGATTTATCTCCAATACTATAAACAAACCAATGTCCTTTGATAAGGTTCCTCGCAAATTGCAGATGAATATAAGAATCATCCAGGGGCAGACCAATCTTGTATAGCCAGCGGTATTGATAGACATAAACTGCGGATAAGGAAATAATCCCAGCTATGGTTATAATTAAATAGGAAACTTTACGCATCTGTCTGGAGATTATATCATAATTATACTGGTGTCTAAATGATGGACCGTCTTGCTGACAAGCTGAATAAAATCCCGGCACAGCCCGGGGTATATATTTTCAAGGATGATAAAAACGCGGTTCTATATGTTGGCAAGGCAAAGAATCTTCGCTCCCGCGTCAGGTCATATTTCAGCGAAACTGACAACCGATTTTTAATTCCGTTCCTCAAAGCCAGAATCAAAGACCTGGAATTTATTGTCACAGACACGGAAAAAGAAGCCCTGCTCCTGGAAAATAACCTGATCAAGAAATATCAGCCTCGCTACAATCTCAGGCTACGGGATGACAAGACTTACTTTCATCTTAAACTTACAACTTCAGAAAAATTCCCGCGCCTATTACTCACACGCAGACCGGATAAATCCAGAGATATGGTCTTCGGTCCTTTTGCATCCTCAAAAAAAGTCAAAGAGACCATCAGCCTTCTCCTAAAACTCTTCCCGCTCCGCAGGTGCGAGAGCAGGAGATTCATCCTCCGAGAGCGTCCCTGCCTGAATTATGAGATAGGCAAATGCCCGGGTCCGTGCGCAGGTAAAATTAGCGAGAATGACTATCAGAGCCTGGTTGAGAGCGTGATTAAATTCCTGCGCGGACAGGGAAAAGAAGTGCTCCAGGATTTGACTGCGCAGATGAAAACAGCCTCTGAAAAAATGGAGTTTGAAAAAGCCGCAAGGCTACGCGACCAGATTCAGGCAATCCAGTACACTCTTGAGAAACAAAAGGTTGAGGTTAATCTTCCGCTGGACAGAGATGCGCTCGGATACTATCGGGAGGCTGACCGCGCAGTTATCTTCCGGCTGGGATATCGCAATGGAGTGCTCATCCTGGGACATCCATATTTTCTACGCGGAATTAAGCTGGATGACCCTGAAACTCTGGGCTCGTTTCTTAAACAACTATATCTTAGCCAGAATTTTATTCCGCGCGAAATCCTTGTTCCGTTTCAGATTGAAGACCAGGACTTGCTCCAGGAATGGCTCTCTGAGCAGGCTAAACACAAAGTGGAAATAATGGTTCCAGAGAGAGGAGACAAGGCTGGTCAGGTTCAGCTTGCAAACGCCAATGCAAAACAGGCGCTTTTGACAAGCCGTGAAAAGGAAAAAATAAAACAGGATGCGCTGATGGAATTAAAACAAACTCTAAGGCTTGAAAAAATTCCGCACTGGATTGAATGTTTTGACATCAGTAATCTCGGAGAAAAACTGGCTGTAGGAGCTATGGTCAAGTTCCTTGATGGAGAGCCGGACAAAACAGGATACAGGAGATACAGGATCAAGGGAGTGGATGAACAGAACGATTACCAAATGATGAAAGAGGTTTTGAGCAGAAGATTCAAAAGAGCTCTTGAAGAAAAGCAGGAATTGCCGGATTTGATTATTCTGGATGGGGGAAAGGGGCAATTAAATATAGCTCTAAAGGTTGCCCAAGAATTAGGAATAAAACATTTAGAAATTGTCTCGCTGGCAAAAGAAAGGGAAATCGGCGAGCCAATGAGTGCGGAATTGAAAAAGAAGCCTGAAAGAATTTTCCTGCCCGGAGTCAAAGACCCCATCCGGATAAAATCAGAGCCAGCATTACACCTTCTCCAGAGAATCCGGGACGAGGCGCACAGATTCGCTCTGACATATCATAAAAAGCTGAGACAAAAAGCGCTCAGCCAATCCGCGCTGATGGATATCCCTGGAATCGGCGAGAAAAAGAAACGCGCGCTCTTAAAACACTTTGGCTCACTAAAACAGATTCGCAATGCAACGCTTGAAGAACTAAAATCCACTCCCGGGATTTCTTCAAAGGACGCAGAGCGGGTTTTCAATTTTTTCCGCACTCAGGCTAAAAGCATATAGCAATGCGCTTTTACATTCTCAAAATCAATGAGGCATTCCGGGCATCTTGCTCATATCCTGAATCCGATAATTAGAAGGCACAGTGAAGGCGTCTGCTCCGGGCTCTTTCCCCACTTCATACTTGAGAATTCTCATCTCGCTTGTCTGCTTTTGAGAGTTATCATAATAAACAAAGCGTCTGGCAACCTGACTGCTATCCACATAATAATCAACATAGCTTCCATCCGTGGCATTGGTCACGCGCCAGACATTGTACTCTGAGCCTTCCCACACCTGCTTGCCTTGATTTGTCACCGTAGCCCCAAGCGCCTTCATCTCATCCATCAATTTAGACCAGCCAGCCTCAGGCGGCTTTTGCTTCTGCTCTCCAGCGCCAGCTTGCATAGGCATCTTCATCGCCATCTTTTGCGCTGGGTAGAGCATATACATCTCTTCTCCCTTGCTGAAGCTAATCATCTGCGGCTCATTTGCTCCACCAGTGAAAATCTCCATCCGAAATTCCTTGCCCTTGACCCAGGATTTTTGCTTCACAGATTGCTGTCCCGCTGGAATTATCTCATATTCCATATACACCCATTGCTCAAGAGCAGGCTGAGGAGCTTCAGGTGCTGGTTTAGCAACTTCTGGCGCAGGAGAGGGTTCCTGTGCCTGCTCCTCTTGTTTCTTTTTGCAGGAAAATCCCATCGCAAGAACCAAAACCATAAAATAAACCAGTTTCTTCATCTATTTTCTCCTTTCTTAACAATTTATTTCATCGTGCCCATTTCCTTGATCTGATAGTCCGAAGGTGGCTTGAAGGTATCCGCAGGCAATGGTCCAAACTTCAAATCCATCCGAACATCCTCCATAATCCTCCCATTACTATCATAGCTAACAATCCTCTTTATCTCATCTTTAGAGTCAACATAATAATCCACCTCTGCTTTTCTCGCGGGATGGCTCAAATGATAAACCGTGTAATCAGCGCCTTCCCATTTCTCCATACCTTTCTTGCTTGTGGAGATACCGGGGTCCTTGCTCACATTCTCCACTACCTCAGACCATTTGGGAAGAGTGGGCGCGCTTTGTGGCTGTTCCTCTGCTGTTTCCTCAGCAGGCATCTTCGTCCCGGTTTTATTCTCCACAGTCAATACCCAGCTTGCCTCCGGAGTGGATATGGTAATAATTTTCAGCTTCTTATCCTTGCCCACGCCCTCGTATTGGTCCATCCTGCGATTCCTGCCATCAACATAAGTGATCGCAGTGCCTCCGGTGCCATCTTGCCTCAAAGCGCCCATTTCAAAAGTCCATGCACCGCTGGGAACCGGAGAAGGCTCAACAGCAGAAGAACCGCTCGGCTCCTCTGTAGAAGGCTCCACACTTTTTGCTGGCGCTTCTTTTTTCTTGCACGAAAACCCAAGCGCCATAACCAGAACCAGTAAAACCAATAGCTTCTTCATCTTGCTCTCCTTTTTGTTTTTACACCTCTACCCCGCAACTCTTGATCCTAGCAAAATCCAGCTCCACTCCAAGACCGGGCTTTTGCGGAACCTTGATGTAGCCATCTTTATCAATCTGGAATGGCTCTGTAAGCATAAAATCCCTTGCCTCTGGAACCCATCCCGGAGGCTCAAACGGAAACTCCACATACTGGCAATTGGGACAGCAAGCCATTAATTGTAAATTTGCCGCAAAGCCCAGACCATTGGTCCAGGTGTGAGGGCTAAACTCCAGATTATACGCTTCTGCCATCCCTGCAACCTTTTTGCCGTTCAAAATCCCGGTGCTGAGCGTCACATCCGGCTGAACTATATCCAGACATCCGCCTTCAATCAAATCACGGAATTCTGAAAGGTCAACATTGAATTCTCCACCTGCAATCGGAACGCTCGTGCTTTTCCTGAGATGAGCATAACCCTTATAGTCTGTCTTAAATAAAGGCTCCTCCAGCCAGCGCACATTTAGCTCCTCATACGCTTTTGCGGTCTCCATTGCTCGCTTCAAGCTCCAGCGAGGATATGCCCCAAAAGCATGTATAGGCCAACCCTGATTCGCATCAACCATAATCCCAAAATCCTCTCCAACCGCTTTCCGAACCTTCTCCACAACAATTATGTCATCCTTCATCTCCATTGCCTTAACCCTGAGCTTAACTGCCTTAAAACCCATCTCCTTCAGCTTCAGGACTTCCTCTGCGCGCCTCTCCGGAGGATGCATCTCTCCTGTGGAGCAGTATGCCAAAATTTTCTCCGGTCCACCTCCCAGCAATTTGTGAATGGGCTTTCCGCAAGCCTTGCCAATAATATCCCATAGCGCAACCTCCGCAAACCAGGCTTTGTATCCTAAAAACAAGGCGCTTCTCAACATCTTCAAACTATCCTCAACCTGAAACGGGTCCCGGTTTATTAGAAAAGGCTTGAGCAAACCAACAAGCGCCTTTGCCTCGTCAAGAATCCCTACGCCTGCTGTGTATCCCTCTATGCCATCATCAGTCTTTAAGATAAGAATCAGGCATGTGTTTCTCGTTTGAGGAAATCCTGGTATCCATGTCGGATAAAAAGTCCCAGGCAACGGATAATGACACAACCAAGCTTTTACATCTACTATTTTCATTTTTCCCTCCCTTTCAAGGAATTAAAAATTTTTTAAGGCCATCGTATTTTATTTCCAGCACCTCGTCCGTGATTTGATTCAGCCTCCGGGCTCCACCCGGAAGATAATGTCCGTCTCTGGTTAAAAAACAGACATTAATAACCCTCTTTCCTGAATCTTTAATAGCCTGAACCGCAGGTACATAATCTTGATCCCCGGAGACAATTATCGCCACCTCGTATATATTTCTCAACTCCAATAAATCAACTGCAAGCTTTACATCAACAGCCTTTTCCTGACCCAGAGATTTATCAAACAGATTATAGCGGATTGCTCCGGCTCTCCGAAATTCTACACCCTTATGTTTCTGAGCTATCCCATTTTGAATTTCAATCCAACCTTCAAATCGTCTCCGGAAATCCCTTTCTCTTTCTTTTAACTCATCCACTATTTGCTTAATCCGCTGAACCAGGGCTCCATCCTTAATTCTTGATAATTCATCGCGATAAGGAGGATGTTTTGAAAGGAGCTTGATTAAGGTCGGCTCATCCTCAGGGAATCTGTAAGGGTAAAAATCCACCTGTTCAATAACATACCAATATGTCCTGAGCCTTTCCGGAGAATGGCATTGGCTCACCAGATTTTCAAAAAATCCTTCCCAGTCCGCCTTTTTGGGAAGATATTCTTCCTGGGAAAAATCTCCCAAAAAAAGTTTAACTAATGAATACCGAAAATTCTCTCCATCAATAAAAATGCACGATTTCCCCATTAGCCCTCCAGATTAAAGAAAAAAGGCGAGAAGCACACAGCTTCTCGCCAGCTCGTCTTGTAGTTCGGGACACACCCAAACTACCAGTATAATTTATTATAAATATAGACAAATTTATAGACTTTGTCAAGCGCAAACCCATCCTCCTGATAAAAAAAGGCAACTCAAATGATCACCAAATATGTCGCACACCCATCCTCTGCGGAAATCCTGGTATCCATGTCGGATAAAAAGTCCCAGGCAACGGATAATGACACAACCAAGCTTTTACATCTACTATTTTCATTCCTGTCCTCCTTTGCTCTTTTGAATCCTCCCCCTCAATTATTCCACCGGGAAAAGTGCGGGTCAAATCCAGCTTGTTAGCGCGTTTCAGGGAATGCCCCTGTTCCTTAAACGAATAAGTTTTTCAAGATTCAGCCGGGCTCTCTGATGATTCGGATTGAACCTCAACGCCTCCTCAAATTCAAAAATAGCAGAATCAATATCCCCCATCTCATAATAAATCGCGCCAAGATTATTATGAACATCTGAGTCATCAGGCTCTGCCTTTACAGCCAGTTTCCACGCCCTAAAAGCCGCTCTCACATCTCCTTTTTCCTTAACCCTGATTCCATAATTATACCAGGGTCTCCGCTTAAGAGGAGCTTTAAACGCCGCATCCCTCCAGAAAACTAATTCATCCTTCCAAACTCCCTGCCGGGAAATGGTGAGGGCTCCATAGCCAAGCAAAATCAAGCTCAACATAGCTTGCGCCAATAGCTTTTTTCTCCTGTGCGCGTTCTCCATAACTTGATTGAAAATCAGCGCCAGCGCAAGGCAAAAGCCAATACTCGGCAGATAAACAAGGTGCTCCATAATAAGCTCCCTGTAGGGAAGTATATTTACAACTGGCAGAAGTGATATAAAAAACCAGAGAATACAGATTCCAAATTCCGAAAACCGCTTTAGAGAAACCAAACCCGCGCCTAGCAGGAAAAGAATTGCGCAGATGCGCGCAATGAGAGATACAGAAAGCCATGAATTTGAAACCAGCATCCTGGATTCAAAACAAAGATGAATTGGAAAAAATAATGTCTGGAGATAATAAAAATAAACTTTAAACACGGTAGCAATGCGTGATACATCCAGTTGATTTTGATAATACCATTCGTAAAAAGCCCGCTCTGGATAACCGAACAAAAAACCAAGAACCTGAAGCCGAATCAGAAAATAAATCAGAATCAAAAAAACCCAGCCAGAATAAAACGCAAGGCTCTGCTGAGAAAAAATCCCTTTGAGATTTTTCCCGCGCTTTAGTTCAAGAAGAAAAAACAAAACCGGGCTTATCACAGCTATCTCTTTAGAAAAAAGCGCCAGGGCAAAACTGAGCAAGGAAAGGATGAGCCATTTTAGTTCAAGTTTTTCTTCTTTTTCCCTGGCACGAGTATAAAAATAATAAGCGCAAAGCAGGAAAAGCATGCAAAAAAGGTCAGTCCTTCCTGAAATCCAGCAGACCGACTGGGTATGAGCAGGATGAAGCGCGAAAATCAAGCCTGAGATGAGCGCAATTTTTTGCTCCTTTGCCCATCTCCGCACAACCAGAAAAAGGAGGACAGAGACTATGCTGTGGACAATCATATTAGTCAGATGATAGCCAGCAGGATTTTCTCGCCAGAGCCGAAATTCCAGCCAGTAACTCAAATCAACCACAGGCCTGTAATAAGCGCTTTTGCCACCAAAATAACGATTGAAATCCCGGGTAAAAATCTCTTTAACCGCTCTTTCTCCTCTTACCACCGGGTTTCTTGGAATCAGGAATTTATCATCGTAAATAAAGCCATTGTTTAAACCAGGGAGATAAGGGAGTATGGCGCTGATGAAAATCAAGCCCACGAGCAATATACCATAGCCACGCTGAGTATGGGCTATATTTTTCGGTATTAACTCAAAAATTCGCTTAACTGCCATTATTTTTTGAGCAGAAAAAAGCTTGCCCCGGCAAGCAGATATAACACAGAGGCAATGAGAGAAACTTTATTGAAGCCCAGAGTCATTGCCAGCATTACAGCAAGCACACTGCTAACAACAGAGGCGGATATATTGACCCCGAATGCCCAGGGGATAAGTCCTGGATGATTTTTCTCCAGCTGGCTCATCCCTGCCGGGAAAGGTATGCCCATAAAAATTCCAAGCATCCCAGCCCAGAGCGCACTGAGCAATCCCCGGACAAGGAGTGGATGAGAAATGGTTTTTGAAACAAGAGCTGGGGCAAGGTCTATTACCAGAACATTAAGCAGGACTATTCCTCCGACTGAAACCAAGACAACCCAGCTTCTGCCAGAAAAAAATTTTTGATAAACCCAGCTACCAATGCCGGAAAATACAAGCAAAACAGAAAGAACCAGACCAAGAGCATAAGTCGGATGTCCAAGATATAATACAAATCTCTGGATAAGAGGTATCTCTATCATCATAAATCCCAAGCCAATGAAAAAGAAAAACCAGATGTTTCTAGCCAATCCGCCTGAAGAGTTCCGCGGGAGTGTCAGCAAAGGCAATAGAATGAACATTAAAGCAAAGATAATAGCTTCCAGAAATTGCGCCCACAGGATCGGTCCTGCAAATGCTTCTTTTGAAAAGCTCAAAAAGGGCCAGTAATAATACTTATAGAAAAACGGCTTGTTATCATTAACCGCGCTTATGTCAAACATATAATTCTCAATAAACCGCTTTTCTTTTCCCTCTCTCACTGTCTGAAAAAATTTTACAAAATCATCATCCGGTTTTCCCATTCCAGGCGCATACCTAATCCATAATTCCGCAATCTGATTGAACAGATACCGGAACTCAAAAAGAACCGGACCTTTGGGATTATGAATTCCAAGCTCAGACTCATATCTCGCCAGTTCCTCTGCTGAAAAAGATTTCTTCCGCGCAAGCATTTGAATATACTGCGCCTGCTGAACCAGAATAATTTTTTCCTCTGGATGAGAAATGCCCAGCATCCTCATCGCCTCTACCAAAAGCACGCAAGCTCTCAGCATATTTCTCGGAGGATGCATCTCAATCAAGCCGATGCTTAAAATCCCATCTGGAGAAAGATGCCTCAGATATTCCTCATAAGCCTCTACCGTGTGTATGTAATTCTCAGCCTGGATATAAGCCCCCCATTCCAGAGCAGAGATAGTGTCAACACCACTGATCTGTATAATGTCAAAAACTTCATCAGACCGAGCTACATAACTCCTGCCATCGCTCTTTATCAGCTTAACTCTCGGGTCTCGCGCAACCTCTGGCAAAAACTTCTTCACCGCCTCCAGTACGCTCCCGTTAACCTCTACCCCTACAACCTCTCCAGCCTTAAAATGCAAAGCTGTCTCAACATCAGGCGCTCCTCCAACTCCAATCACAAGAACCTTTTTCGGCTCTCTGCCATAAAGCAAAAACGCCTGACCATATTCTGAGCCAGGGAAAAATGCGCTTGTTCCTAATTTTTCTCCAAAGCTAATCAGAGTTGTATCTGCCGCGCCATCTATGGTCAGCCCGCGATAAAAATAACTCTCATCCTCAAATTTGAGCCAGGCTCGCGAGCTGGAAAAGGCGTCCACCCTGCCAAGCGCGTCCCAGCGAGAAAACTCCAGATTGAAATCCTGCCAGTTTTTCTGGAACTTGCCCATACTCTTGGTTGAAGTGACCTTAAATTGGAACCATCTTTCCGCGCAGAAAAATCCGCTCAGGCACAAAACCATCCAGACAAAAGCCAGCGCCATCAAAAACCGGTTTGAACCACTGCTGAATAAAAAACCCGCAAGTCCAAGAAGTAAGCACACAAGCATCAAGGCTTTTGGCATACCCATTGGCTTTAAAAGCAATAGCGCTAAAACCACGCCTGCGCCGCTCCCCACTAGATTGATGCCATAAACCGTTCCGATCTCTTTAGCGCGCTCTGAAAATATCCGGACAAGAATCAATCCCAGGAAAAAGAACGGAATAAACACAAGCGTAGAACTCAAAATGAGTAAAGCTATTCCTGACCAGCCCCACTGGAAATCAAAATTGCCTATCCAGCGAAAGAGCAAGAAAAGAGAAATCCCTGCCAGAATAGAAAACCAGCCTGGATTGAGACGCGTATCTTTTTTTAAGAAGATACTGTCCCACACACCTCCGGCGCCTATTCCGAGCAGAGCCATGGCAATCACAAGATACGCGAGATTATGCCATAGCTGGAGAGAAAAAATCCGTGTGAGCAAAACCTCCAGCAAAAGCACAACCATAGAAACTAAAAAAAACGCGACCCAGAACGCCTTTTCTTTTATCATCACCTGAGCAAATTTTACTTGGATTCCTTTTGATTGACAAACTCAGGAGGATAAAAGTCAGGAGTTCCCCCATTTTTTTCATAAGTCTAACAGGCTCATTTGAGGATCACCTCGGATCTCGGCGTAGCGAGGAATCGCCGGGCCTTTTCCAAGGCGGAAAAGGCTCTCTCGGATCCCATCTGCAATCGCATAATAGCGAAAATCAGGGATTCCGAACAGACGCTTGCCCGCCTTCAAAACATGAGCCACCAGAATCCTCAGCTTGGCTCTCGCCCCAAGGTATATCGCCGCGAAAAAGAAACAGGCAAACACCAGCATCACCAGGTTCTTAAGACTCTCGTAAGTCAAAACCCGAATATCCTCCAGATGATAACTCTGCTTGAGGAATCGGATCGTCTCCTCAACTCTCCACCTGGTCAAATACGCCTCCACCGCCCACCACACAACCTTCCGGCTCCGCCTCATCGGCTCCGTGGTCAAAAGCATCATCGGCTCCTCCCCAAATCCCTTGACCACCACTAACCATAAAGGAACTGAGCTTCCCCCCAAAAACTGGACAGGTGGCTAAGTTAGGTTTTCGGGATAAAATTGGGTCCAGAACAGGGGGTAAAAATGAACGGGAAACGGAAGCGGCACAGTGCGGAGTTTAAGGCAAAAATCGCGCTGTTAGCGATAAAAGGGGAGGAGCGAGTAAATGAAATCGCCCAATACTAACATCTTCATCCGGGTCAGGGGACGCAGTGGAGGAAGCAGACGCTAGAGCAGTTGCCGGATATTTTTTCTAATGGTTCCCGGCGAGCGGCGGAGGATCGGCATGCGAAGGATCTAACATAAATCGGGCAAAAAGTTGTCCAACGAATGGGGGGAATCTCAGCCCCGATCTCTGATCAACTCCAGCGCCTTTCCATCTGTACTTTCATAGTTCTATTTAATTATAATTAATGATGTCCCATCCGCTATGTAGAGATAATCTTTTTCTAATATCAAACTTTGAGCTCCTCCTGGGGTATCAATTGTTCTAACGAGATAAGGGTTACTTTTGTCTTTAACATCAATGACATGAACACCTGCGCCTGCAGAAGCCATATATGCTGTATTATTATTGACAACAACTTCATATCCATTACCTGGAGTATTTAACCTGAATCCTGCGTGAAAATGTATCATTAAAATGTCAATTCGTCAATTTTCCGTAAGGCGAATTCAAAAGCCTCCTTATACAAAAAGTTAGCGGGTAATTTCAGAGTCGGACGATTATCCGACTTGACCAGTTCGCCCGGAATTAAAAGCAAGCGAGTTCTAAAAGTTTTCAGGGTTAAATTTTGGAATTCTTTGGGCAGACAGAATCTTTTGAACCAGTTGATGAGATTGTAAGTAAAGAGGAGCAGGTGAAAATAAAATTCATTGGCTGAGAAATATCTAGTCGGAATTTTTCCCAGCGGATAATCTTCCTTGAGTTCCTTGATGATGAGTTCCACGCTGGCTCGTTTGTTATAAAATTTCCAGAGATTGAGCGGCGAGAGGTTCAGATTGGTGACCAGGACTTGATAACTGTAATTTCCGATGGCAAAAAGGGTGAGTTGGGCTGAGGGTTCTTCGGGCAGAGGCCTTCGGATTACGACAAAGCGATATTCCTTTTTCCAGTTGGTCGGTTGATATTGGAACTCCGCGGTCTCAAGTCCGGAGGAGTATTTTCGGTAAGAAAGGCTTTGAAGTTTTCTCTTCAAGGGCTTGGTCAGCTTGGCGACGATGACAAATTTCGCTCTCTTTTTTTCCAGAAATTCCACGGTCTCATGCGCGTAGAAACCCTTGTCAGCTCTAGCGATGACCGCATTCACCGAGGCTGGCAATTTTTTAAAACTTGCCTCCAGCAGTTCTAAAATTCCGGTCGCGGTGTGCGCATCTCCGGGTCGGAGTTCTCCATACCAGAAGTCTTTGGTGATCCCGTTGAAACAGAGCAGGGGATGATAAGATGCTCGGCCGCGCTTTTTGGGATTGTAGCCAATCTCCGCACCTTCTTGTTTTCCGTAAAGGGTGAGCACCGTGGAATCCAAATCAAAGATCACTCGCCGAGGAGGTTTGGGTTTAACGATCATTTTCAAAAGCAATTGATCATGGAGCCTCCGCAATCTCGGAAGCGCCTCTGGCGCCATCCGGAAAAGAAAACGGCGCAAGGTGGTTGGATTGGGATAAGCTGGTAAGCCAGTGAGATATTGAAATACTCCGTTGCGCTTAAGCAGATGAGCGGTTTCAATCCTGCCAAAACCAAGTGCAATCGGATAAAGGATGGAGAGAATCTCCTCGGCAACGCTGTAGCGATTGTTGCGCTGATGAAATCGCAGATGCTGTTGAATCAGTTTCCGGAGACGAATACGCTTGAAGAACTGATATAGAAGAATAACCCCGCCGAAATGGCTGAGGGCGCTTTGATCAAAAAATACACGGATATTTTTCGGTCCATAGCGCATTGTTTAGAAACCTAATTAAAAATGATGTTTCTGAACAAAGGCGATTATAGCCGATTTTGCTTGAAAAATCGGCTCGGCAGGGCTATAATATAACAAAATTCACGCAGGATTCAGGTTTAATTTTCCTTCTAATCTAGGCAAGCTGGGGATTGAAACATCAAATATTAGAAGCCCTTCATAATGATCTGCCAGATAAGCATAATTATCCCTTACAAAGATGCCGTTGGCCTGACTGTCCTTATAATTATAGGAACCTACTAATTTGGGGGAAGAATAGTTTGAGATATCCACTATTCTTAATCCGGACCATGTTGCAAGATAAGCATAGTTATTGACTAAAGTAATACGATAAACCCTGTCACCAGCTGAACAACGCCCAACTTGGTAAGGATTAGATTTGTCAGTAACATTTATTATGTCCAAACTCCAATCTGTTCCGAGAAATGCATAATTATCTCTAACAAAAATAGATTGTCCATAAGCAGAAGTATATTCGCCAACTACAAAGGGTGAATATGGATTTTCTACATTGACTATTTGTAAACCATCATATGCATCAGCAAAATAAGCAAAATTGCCTTGCGCAAACACTTCAAGCGCAGCTGATGGCAATGTGGTACTTCCTACCCTTTTCGGCTGTAAAGGTTTCTGGATATCAACTATATTCATTCCAAGCCAATTTGAAGTTGCGTATAAATAGTCACCATCAATAGCTATATCATAAATTACATCTGATTCCACGTACGCACCCGCATGTTGTGGAGACGAAGGAGTCGCGCCATTCACAATTTCCAGTCCGGCATTATCGGTTGCGACATAGGCTAGATTGCCCACGACAAAAACTTTTAAATAGTATCCAAGGGAGTTATATTGCGCCACTTTTAGAGGCGCTGCTGGATTTGAAATATTGACAATTTGCAAGTCCCCCCACCAGAAATCCGCCATATAAGCATAATTGCCACTAACAAATACTCCTCTGGTTCTTTCTCCAGATGGTTGTTTTGCGACAAAAGTTGGATTTGAAGCATTTGTAACATTAACAATATATAAACCAGAAGCATCATTGGCAATATAAGCATAATCGCCGTTTACAAAAACATCCAGAGCCCCAAGATAATAATTTTCGATGGGATCATCCGATGTCCCAGGAGTATCAAATGACCCTTTAAGAGAAGGATGAGCTTTATCCGTAATATCTATGATTTGCAAGCCGGAGCTACCGTCAGCGATGAAGGCATAATTGTCTTTTACAAAAATACCATTAGACTTTCCAGGGGTATCAAAAGAGGAGACAAATTGGGGATCCGCGGGATTTGTGATATCAATAATGTCCAATCCCTTAAAGCCATCAGCAACATAGGCATAATTATCTTTAACAAAAACATCGCTCGCCTCCCCCTCGGTATCATAGGAACTGGCAATGGTTGGATTTGAAGGATCAGATACATCAACAATTAACAGCCCCTTCTTTTCAAAAGCAAGATAGACAAAGTTATCTTTAAGATCAATGCCGCCTCCACTGCCTCCAAGGCCGCCGAATATACCACCAAGCTTAACAGAATTTGATGGGTCTGATATATCAAGGATGATCAATCCATTTTTAAAACTACAGTAGGCATAATTGCCTGATACCTTTAAATCCATCATTCCGGTCCAAAGGGTTGTAGCGATGCTTGCTTCGTTGGAATATTCTGACTTGCCATAAGAATTATAGGCATAAACCCTGTAAAATACAGGAACTCCTTCCTGGAGATTATAGTGGTCAGTATAAGAGTCTACATTCTTATCTACTGAAGCAATTTGTTTATAATTACCTGTGATCCCAATTTTTCTCTCAATTCTAAATCCATTTTCACTATCAGAATTATCTTGCCACTCAAGAATAATAGAGCCGAGCTTGACAGTTAGATTGGAAGGCGCGTCTGGAGCTCCATATCCCTCTTCTGAAGGGCTTCCCCCAGGTGAGCAGGACGGTTGGTTCCAGATTGCGATGATCAAAACCAAAAGAACAAGTAATAGCCGATAGATTGATTTTTTCATAATTCAGTCCCACTTAAATTGGTCTGTACCGCACCCATTTTCCTGGACGCTATTTAAGCGCATTGTACCGCACCCAATTTCTTGGACACTATTTAAGCGCATTTTTGCCCACCTTGTCAAAATTTAAGCAGATTTAGGCAACCATGTCAAATAGCTCTCCGTTGCCTCTTTGGGGCTGAGAAAACCCAGCCGTTCAAGGAATCAACTTGTTCCTTTTGCCCCATTCCACAATTTTTTTCCGAAAAGGATTGCCATAAATATACAGTTTTTGCAACTCTTTGTCCACTATTTTTTTGCCGCGTTCCTTGATTGCCTCCAAGGCTCTGAGAAGTGTTTGGTGAGATTCATCCTTCTTGTCCAGTTGCGCGCAGATTTGAGAATGGTTCCAATAAATTTCCTCATCCGAAAGACCCATATCTTGCATCAGCTTGAGCGCCTCTAAAGACAGGTCATACGCTGGCTCAAGATTCAGCTCCGCCATTAAAAAAGCCACTTTGGTGCATTTGCCTTCCATAATACCTTGCGCATAATTAGTCCGCTCAGAATCGTAGATAGCGCTTTCCAGCAGAGTCCTGATTTCCGGGAAGAACACCTTGTCCTCCAGCGCAAGAAGAATTTTCGCCAGGTAAATCCGAGCGTTGATATTGAGCCGAAACAGATCATATTTCTGGCTCAGTTCCAGCGCCTCTCTGGCAGATTGAATAGCATCCTTTGAATTGCCCTGGTAATAAAGAACCAGACTGAGATTGGACAATGCGTTTCCTTCGTTCCGGTGGTCTCCGATCTGTCTATATAATTCCAGCGCTTTCTGGAAATTGTGTTTTGCGGTTTCAAGGTCGCCTAGAGACCAATAGGTCAGCCCTAGGTTGTTTTGGTCGTGAGCAATCCCTCTCAGGTCTCCACGGTCCTGCCGAATTTTCAATGACCGCTTCAGCATATTGATCGCTTCCTCATAGTCGCCATGACGCCAGAGAACCGTGCTAAGACTGCTCAAATCTCTCGCTTCTCCCAGATCGTCTAAAAGTTTCCTCCGGAGATCAAGCGCTTCTCTCAAACACTTTTCCGCCTCATCATATCTGCCCAGATTATAGTTGCCAAGCCCCAGATACCGGCACGCGTCCGCATGGAAAAGCGTGTCTCGGATTTCAGGCAACTGCAAGGTTTCCTGAGCCGTGTTAATGGCTTGCTCATATTTGCCCATATTGATCGCATACCAGGAAATTTTATTCCGCGCCAAAGCAATTTTTTCAGACCGATTATCCTTCATCGCCAGCTCCAGCAGATTCTCCAGAACCATTCGCCGGCTCTCATGATCGCTTAAAAGCTCCGAGATTTTTTCCTTCTCAACCAACAGCCTCCATTCCTGTTCCTTTTCTTCCTCGCACAGCTCCCGATTCTTCAACAATTCCAGACCCTGATTAACAAAATTCAGCGCTTCCTCACAACGAAAATCCCGAACCAGACACTCAACCGCTTTAACAAGACTCTTGAGCGCCTGTCTCGGATTTTCAGAATGAAGATAGTGATACGCAATCAAGGGCGCCCGAAGCTCCATAGCACGGGGATATTTTTCCTGATAACCCTCAGCG